>RCMY010000022.1_pt1 | contig 130899 bp, 129 predicted proteins | sample 2041341 | NCBI WGS metagenome assembly RCMY01 (sample SAMN09708234, study PRJNA481090) | Marine sediment metagenome, whole genome shotgun sequencing project. | reverse complement strand
CCGTTAGTGAGCGAAGCGAACGGCGTGCCTTCGGCTGGGAGTTGTGAGCCCCAGCGAGCAACTCCGTTAGTGAGCGAAGCGAACGGCGTCATCGGTCAATGTCTCCGAGGATGAAGTAGAGCGAGGCGAGGATGGTGATCACATCCGGGACGTAGGTGCCCTTGAGCAGCCAGGGGGCGATGCTCATGTTGTTGAAGCTGGCCGAGCGGATCTTCACCCGGAACGGCTCGAGGCCGCCCTTCGACACGACGTAGTAACCCATCTCACCGAGCGGGTTTTCGGTGGCGACGTAGGCCTCGCCCTCTGGCACTTTGATGATGCGGGGCACCTTGGCCATGATCGGACCGGACGGGATCGTGTCGAGCAACTGCTCGACGATCGAAACACTCTCACGAACCTCTTGCAGCCGAACCCACGATCGGGCATAGGCGTCGCCGTCCGGGTGAGTCCAGACCTTCCAATCGACCTTGTCCCATGCCAGACCGCACGGATTGTCGCGACGCAGGTCCCAATCGACGCCCGACCCGCGGATGTTGGCACCGCTCAACCCGTAGCTGAGCCCGACGTCTGCCGGGATGACACCGATGCCTCGGGTACGAGCGGCGAAGATCTCGTTGCCGAACAGCAGATCCTCGATCAGGTCGCAGAAGTCCGAGATCTTGGTCAGGCTCTGCTTGGTCTCGGCGATCCACCCGGCCGGGAAATCATCCTTGACCCCGCCGATGCGATCGAAGTTGGGATGGAAGCGGCCGCCCGTCGCTGACTCGATCTGATTGAGCACGTGCTCGCGGTCGCGGAACGCGTAGAACACGGGGGTGACAGCACCGAGCTGGACTCCGAGATCGCCGAGGAACAGCGTGAGGTGCGCGATGCGGCCGAGCTCGAACAGAATCGTCCGAATGTGCTGGGCCCGAGGCGGCGCCTCTATGTCCATGAGCTGCTCTGCGGCGAGGATGAAGGGCACCTCGTTGCAGAAGCTTCCGAGCCAGTCGATCCGGTTCACCAGCGTGGTGACCTGAGGGTAGGTCCGCACCTCCGTGAGCTTCTCGTAGCCCCGGTGCATGTAACCCATGATCGGCTCTGCCTCGATCACCTGCTCACCGTCGAGCCGGGCGACGATGCGGAGCGTGCCGTGGGTCGCCGGGTGCTGTGGACCGATGTTGAGGGTCATGCCCTCCGCTTCGAGTTCGAGATTGACTCGGGCGTCGGCAGCCTGGGCGGCCACGTATGCCAGCTGACGGCGATCGGACACTGCGGTCATGACGCGGCTCCGCTGTCGTGGGCGTTCCCGCCGGATCCGAGCAGAATCATCAGTTGCGTCATGACGCATCCTCGGGGTTGGTCGTACTCGGCGCAGCGCTGTCCGCGAGTTCCGGCGTCGGGGGAGCTTCGTCAGCGAGCGGTGGCATTGGCTCGACGTCGACGATGCCGGGCCATGGCTTCACCAAACGAGCCAACAGGGGGAAGTCTTTCCGCATCGGATGACCCTCGAAGTCGCCGGGCAGGTACAGAGGGCGGAGACCCGGGTGACCGGTGAAGGTGATGCCGAACATCTCCCACACCTCACGCTCGTGCCAGTTGGCACCGGGGTAGTGATCGGTCCAGGTGGGCGCAGCCATGTCGTCGCCGACGTCGGCCTTCAACGTGACGCCGATCCCAGTCGCGAGGTTGGCAACACGCGCAATGATCTGGAACCGAGTGTCGCCGCCGGCGTAGCCCGTGGTCATCGGCTCGATTTCGGATGCCTCGGACTCATCCAAGACCGTGTCGACAGCAGCATCGAGGCTGCGACCGTAGGGAGAGGGCATCCAGTCGATCGCCGACACGAAGTCGAAGAAACGGAACCGCTGCCGGTCGCGCAAGTACGCCGCCGTGTCGGCAAACGCCTCGATCTTCACCCGGATCCAGAGATCGACCCCAGGAACCAGATGATGCTCGACGAGGGAGTCGCCGAGCTCGGCCACCATCGCCTCGAGCAGGGCGGAACGAGCTTCGTCGACCACGACATCCGTGGTCTCCACGATGTCGGTCATGCGCCGATCTCTCTGCTGTCGAAGATCATCATGCGCCGATCTCTCTGCTGTCGAAGATCATCATGCGCCGATCTCCATGGGATCGCCCTTCCACTTCTCGACCATGTCCTCGTTCTGGATGATGTCCTGGAGCAGCACGATGCCCTCCAGCAGCGCCTCGGGGCGGGGCGGGCAGCCAGGGACGTACACATCGACGGGAATGATCTGGTCGATGCCCTTGGTGACCGAGTAACTATCCCAATAGGGGCCGCCGCAGTTCGCACACGACCCCATCGAGATCACATACTTGGGCTCGGGCATCTGCTCGTACAGACGGCGAATGGCCGGAGCCATCTTGTCGGTGACCGTCCCGGACACGACGACGAGGTCGGCCTGACGTGGGCTGGCGGGCAGCGGAATCACGCCGAGGCGCATCACGTCGTAGCGCGGCGATCCGAACGCTGCACCCATCTCGATGGCGCAGCACGCCAGGCCCCACTGGTACACCCAGAGGCTGTACTTGCGACTTGTGTTCAGCAATGTGGTGAGTGCCTTGGGCATCTTGCCCGAGTCAACGAGACCCATACCTGGTTCCCCGAATCAATGGTGAGCGTGTGTTGGCCGGACCGTGAACGGTCAAACCCAGCGAAGGACACCCTTGCGCCAGGCGTACGCCAGACCAAGAGCAAGAATGAAGATGAAGATCACCATCTCCACCAATCCGAAGAGGCCGTACGCCTCGAGGCGGGTCGCCCACGGAAAGATGAAGACGGCCTCGACGTCGAACATGACGAAGAGCAGAGCAAAGATGTAGTAGCGGATCTGACTCTGGGACCATCCGGTGCCCACAGGATCGACGCCACTCTCATAGTTCTCGATCTTGGCTTCGGTCGGACGATTCGGGCGTATGAAACTGGAAAGCCCGATGAACGTGCCGACGAGCAGCACGGCGATGCCGCCGAAGAGAGCGACGATGGCGTAGTCACGGAGGAAGTCCGACACGGGGAGCGATGCTAGCCCTCTGGAGAGGCATCGGCCAAGATCTTCAGCGGTTTCTCGTATCCGACGTCGCCTGGGCGCCGACCCCAATCGTCAGCGGGTGGGAGCGAGAGCGATCACAGCGAGCGGTGGCAGGTCGACGACCAACGACTGCTCGCGGCCGTGACTCCCCGTATCGTCGCTGCTGAGCGTCGTCGCGGCGAATGCTCCGCTCCCTCCGAAGTCCGGATCGTCGCTGTTCAACAGCACTTCCCACTGGCCCGATACGGGCACACCGACTCGGTAGCCGGACCGAGGCACCGGAGTGAGGTTCTGGACGCACAACACGGGTCGGTCGTCGTCGAGGCCGAGTCGCAGCCACACGAGCACCGAATTCGCGCCGTCATCGAGCACCACCCACTCGAAACCAGACGGATCGAGCTCGTTGCGGTGCATCGCCGGCTCGTTGCGGTAAACGTCGTTGAGCTTTGCAACCCAGCGTTGGACGCCGAGATGGTTCGGCAGCTCCAGTTGCGCCCAGGCCAGCGGATGGTCGTGGTTCCACTCCGGTCCTTGCCCGAACTCCTGGCCCATGAACAGCAGCTTCTTACCCGGATTCAGCCACTGGTTTCCGAACAACACACGCAGATTGGCGAACTGTTGCCACTCGTCGCCCGGCATCTTGGCCAGGATCGAGCCCTTGCCGTGCACGACCTCGTCATGACTGAGCGGAAGCACGTACTGCTCGGTGAACGCGTAGACGCCACGGAACGTGATCTCGTTGTGGTGGAACCGGCGGTGGATGGGATCGCGCTCGAGATACTCGAGCGTGTCGTGCATCCAGCCCATGTCCCACTTGTAGTGGAACCCAAGACCGCCTTCATCGGCCGGCCGGGTGACACCGGGAAATGCCGTGGACTCCTCGGCGATGGTGATGACGTCCGGATGTTCGACACCGATCGCGGTGTTGAGATCTCGAAGGAAGTGAATCGCCTCGAGATTCTCCCGACCGCCGTACTGGTTGGGCACCCACGCACCCGACTCCCGGGAGTAGTCGCGGTACAGCATCGAGGCGACGGCATCGACCCGGATCCCGTCGATGTGATAGCGCTCGATCCAGTGGAGAGCACTGCTAATCAGGAAGGACCGCACCTCGTGCCGGCCGAAGTTGAAGATGTAGCTCTTCCAGTCTGGGTGCCAGCCCTCCTTGGGATCGCCGTGTTCGTAGAGGTGGGATCCGTCGAAACTGCCGAGAGCGAAATCGTCTGACGGGAAGTGCGACGGCACCCAATCGAGGATCACGCCGATCCCGCGCTCGTGGAGCTTGTCGACGAAGCCCATGAAGTCCGTCGGAAGGCCGTAGCGCGCGGTCGGAGCGAAGTAGCCGGTGGTCTGATAGCCCCAGGACCCGTAGAACGGGTGCTCCATGATGGGCAGCAACTCGACGTGGGTGAAGCCGCACGCGTCGAGATGATCGGCCAACGGCTCCGCCAACTCCGCCCAGGTCAGGCTGCGGTATGCCTCGGCGTGGCGCCAGGACCCGACGTGCATCTCGTAGATCGAGATCGGTCGATCATGGCCCTGGTGCTCGGATCGAGCGTCGATCCAGTCGCTGTCTGACCAATCGTAGGAGAGGTCGGTGACGACCGACGCCGTCGCCGGTGGGAGCTCGGCGGCGAACGCCAACGGGTCGGCCCGCTCCACGTCGTAGCCGGCCTTGGTGGTGATCCGGAACTTGTATCGATCACCGACGGTGGCATCGGAGGCCACGCCGGCCCAGATGCCCGAGTCGCCCTGCGGAACGAGTTGGTACTTGTCGTTGACTTCCCAATTCGAGAAGTCACCGACAGCCCAGACCCGAGTTGCCTCGGGCGCCCAAACCGCGAAGCGGCGGCCCGGCTGGTCTGCGACGGTCAGGGCCTGTGCGCCGAGCACATCGAACAACCGACGGTGGCCGCCCTCGTTGAACAGCCAACGATCGCCCTCGGGGATCAGATCATTGAGGTCGAGAGTCATGCCGAGCCGTCCTCGGGCAGGCGGATGTCGAGGCCGAAGAGCTCCGAGAATTGCTCGCGATATTCAACGTCGTCGGCGATGGCACCGAGTGCGACCCAATCCTCGTCCGGCACGGTGTCGAGTGCAGTCGTGAGGGCGTTGGCCCCCCAGCCGCAGGTCCAGCGAAGTTTGGGTTCGTCCGTGGTGACGGCTTCGTAGATCGTCTCGGCGACGACCGATGGGTGCCCGGGATCGGCGAGCCCAACCATGTAGAAGTCGAGGAGGCGCTGGTAGTGGCGGTCATAGGCCCCGCTCTCGTTCGGGGCGTCGACGTTCTTGGCCATGATGGCCGTCTTGATGACGCCGGGCTCGACGATCGCCACTCTGATCCCGAACGGCGCCACCTCGTGTGCCAGTTCCTGACTCATCCCTTCGGCCGCCCACTTCGATGCAACGTACGGCGCCTGGGCGGAGGCGGCGAAGCGGCCGATGACCGAAGTGACGTTGACGATCGACCCGCTCCCCTGCTCACGCATGTGAGGAAGCACCGCCTGGATGCAGCGGACCAGACCATGCAGATTGACGTCCATGACCTCGGCGAAACGGTCGATGGCGCATTCCTCGACGGTGGCGTTCCCACCGACTCCGGCGTTGTTGACCAACACGTCGATTCGGCCGGCCTCGGCGTGGATCTGCGCCACGGCTGCGTTCACCGAGTCGGTGTCGGTGACGTCGCACACGACTGGATGGACCGTGACGCCGGCGGCCTGGGCCATGGCGTCGAGCTTGGCCGACTTGTCGAGCGAGCGCATCGTGCCGTAGACGGTCCAGCCCTTGGCCGCGAGGTCGACAGCGGCGCTCCGACCGATTCCCGAGTTGCTTCCGGTGACGATGGCGACCAGTGATTCAGACATGGGCGCCGACCCTACTCTGCACGAACGATCGACTCATCTCGAACCGTTGCTCAGTCTTCGGCTCGGTGTCGGGCGCCGACATCGTCGGCACCCGAGCAACACTGGCGCATGGCCCATCTCGATCTCGTGAGCATCATCGTCGACGACTACGACGAAGCGATCCGCTTCTTCACCAACGTGCTGGATTTCGACCTGACCGAGAACTCGCCATCGCTCACGAATGACGGCCGGTCCAAGAGGTGGGTCGTTGTCACCCCGAGAGGTGGGGCCACCGGGGTGCTCCTGGCCAAGGCCGACGGAGCCCTGCAGTCGGCAGCGGTCGGACAGCAGGCGGCCGGACGGGTGGGGTATTTCCTTCGGGTCGACGACTTCGACGCCGCTCATGGACGGCTCGTCGATGCCAACGTCGAGATCGTCTCGCCGCCACGATCCGAGCCGTACGGGCGAGTTGCCGTCTTTGTCGACATCGCCGGCAACAAGTGGGATCTGCTCGGCGATTGACCCGGCTCACCGACCGGGTTGTCGGATCCGCAGCCGTACGGGCGAGACTGACCCGATGCGGATCGGTCCGATCGAACTGACGTCTCCTGTGGTCCTGGCCCCGATGGCCGGCGTCACGAACGCGCCGTTCCGTCGCCTGTGCCGCCGATTCGGTGGCGGACTCTACGTGAGCGAGATGATCTCGGCTCGAGCGCTGGTCGAGGGATCGGACAAGACCGAGCGCCTCGCCAGCTTCGACCCCGATGAGTCACCCCGATCGCTGCAGCTCGCCGGCGTCGACCCGTACTACGTGGGCGAGGCGGTACGGCATTTGGTCGGAGCCGGCAGGATCGATCACCTGGACCTCAACTTCGGATGCCCGGTCCGCAAGGTGACCCGCAATGGCGGAGGCGGCGCGCTCCCGTACAAGCGCAAGCTCTTCGCTGCCGTCGTCGAGGCGGCCGTGGCCGCTGCGTCCCCGGCCGGCGTTCCCGTGACCATCAAGTACCGAGTCGGCGTCGATGACGATCACACGACCTACCTCGACGCCGGCCGCATCGCCGCCGATCTCGGGGTCGCTGCGATCGCGCTCCACGGGCGAACCGTGGCGCAGCTCTATTCCGGCACTGCCGATTGGTCGACGATCGCCTCGCTGAAAGAAGCTGTTCCCGAGATCCCGATCCTCGGCAACGGTGACATCTGGGCGGCCGATGACGCCGTTCGTATGATCTCCGAGACAGGCTGCGACGGCGTGGTGATCGGCCGAGGCTGCCTCGGTCGCCCTTGGCTGTTCGGCCAACTCGAGGCTGCGCTGCGCGGCGATCCGATCCCCGACCATCCAACGACGCACGAGGTCGTCCCCGTGATGGTCGAGCATGCGCAGTTGCTGATGGAGTGGATGGGCGACGAGGCCCGGGGTGCGCGCGAGTTCCGCAAGCACACGGCGTGGTACCTCAAGGGGTACCCCGTTGGCGGCGAGCTCCGAGGCAAGCTGGGCAAGATCGACTCGCTCGATGACCTCGTAGAACTCCTCGGCCGGATCGACGACCATCCGCTCCCTACCGAGAACCATCGGGTGGCGAGGGGACACACGCGAGGTCCTCAGACTGTCGCTCTGCCGGACGGTTGGCTCGACGACCCATTCGACGACCGGCCGGCGAACCCCGACGGCGACTCCGCCGCCAGCGGCGGCTGATTCCGCATCCCCAAACCTCGGGTTTGAGCCCCACAGAACCGGGGGTCATAGCCTCGGGTTGAGAGCACGATCTGGTTCTCTCGGCGACGGCTCAGCGTTGGGCGAGGCGTCCTCAGCTCATGTCGGACGCGGGGCGAACATGATCACAGCCACTCCGCCAAGGCAGATGGCAGCACCGAGCAGATCGTGCCGATCTGGGCGGAATCCGTCTGCGACTACGCCCCACAGCAGCGACCCGGCAACAAAGACACCACCGTAGGCAGCGAGGACCCGGCCGAAATTCGGGTCGGGTTGGAACGTGGCCACGAATCCGTAGCCGGCGAGCGCGGCGATGCCGACTCCGACCCAGGCGATACCGCGGTGCTCGCGAACGCCCTGCCAGATCAACCACGCTCCACCGATCTCCAGTACCGCTGCGGCAGCGAACAGAACAATCGAACGGACCGAGTCGGGCATCTGGCCGACCGTACCCGCCGACCGAAGTATCACTTGACCTTGCAACCGGCTTCAACGTTTAGATTCGGCCTATGAGCAACTCACTCCGGATTGCCGAGATCGCCGACCGTGCGGGCATCTCGACCGCGACGGTCCGCTACTACGAACGCATCGGCGTGCTCCCCATACCGGAGCGTTCGGCCGACGGGTATCGGATGTATGACGCCCACACGGTCGAACGACTCGAGTTCATCGGTCGAGCCAAACAGCTCGGTTGCTCCCTCGACGAGGTCACGGATCTCGCCCAAGCCTGGGAAGGCGGCGAATGCGGACCAATCCAGGATCGGCTCCGCACCCTGGTGTCCGACAAGCTCGCCGCCGCCCAGACCGAGATCGTCGAGTTGGTCACACTGACCGCAGACCTGCGTCGGGCTGCTGCAGCGTTGGGAGGCCATCGTCCGGTCGGCCGATGCGACGATACGTGCGGCTGCACCTTCAACAATCGTGCCGAAGCGCTGCCGGTGCCGATCGCGTTCACCGAGCGACCAGCCACCGCTGACACACCGATCACGTGCACCCTCGACGCGGGGCAGATGCCCGACCGCATCGTCGAATGGAACACGCTCGTCGGATTCGGTACCGACCGTGTGACTCGTACTGCGATCGCCGGCGGAGTTCGGCTCCACTTTCGCGACACTGTGGACGTCGCCGAGATCGCCCGCCTGGCGACCGCGGAACAGAACTGCTGCCAGTTCTTCACGTTCCGCATCGCCATCGACCAGCACGGTGTGGCGCTCGAGGTCACAGCGTCAGGAGATGCAATCGACATCGTCCATACCGCGTTCGAAGCACCCGCATGAACCAGGAAACCGAGCCAGGCGCGATCAGGACTCGAACCGGAGGCTATGACCCCCGATCCTGTGGGGCTCAAACCCGAGGTTTGGGGCCGCTAGGGGCGGAGGAGGGCGAGGGTGGCGGCGGCGTCGGAAAGGAATCCGCCACCAACACTCGGCACCACGCCCCACAGCAGCGCCGCAGCGACCGACACCAACAACACCACCAGAACCTCCGGCGGGACGTCGAGCTGCTCGCGACCAGCGGTCGACGTACCACCATCGGCATCGTCGACAGCAGACGCAGCAGCGCCGAGTGACGACGCAGCCACGGCTGACCCGGCCGCCGCCCCGGTATCGGCTTCGTCAGCCTCGTCGGGGGCGTCGTCGTCGCTCATGAACATGGCCACGACGAGTCTCAGGTACAAGTAGGCCGCCACCGCGGCAGCCAACATGGCCACCCCGGCCAACCAGTAACTCTCATCGCTCGCCGCAGCGGCGATCACCCGGAACTTGGCGAAGAAACCAGACGTGAAGGGAATGCCTGCTTGGGCGAACAGCAGCACCGCGAAGAGCGCCGCCAGAAGAGGCTCACGTGACGCCAGCCCGCGATAGTCGCTGATCTGGTGATTCCCGTCGCCCCGCCCGCCGACGACTGTGATCACGGCAAAGGACCCGATGACGGTGAGGGAGTAGGTGAACAGGTAGAACAACGTGGCCGAACCGCCGAGCAGATCGACGCTGCCATCGGCCAGGACTCCGTCCTGAGCCGCACTGTGCAGACCCACCAGCATGAAGCCGGCGTGGGTGATCGACGAGTACGCCATCATCCGCTTCACGTTGGTCTGCACCACGGCGAAGAACGCACCGATGACCAAGGTGAGCATCGCCATCGCCGCGACGATCGGCAGCCACTCGTCGCTGATAGCTGAGAATCCGTACAGGAAGACCCGCAGGAACCCGGCGAACGCCGCGACCTTCACCGCGGAGGCCATGAAGGCAACGATCGGCGTCGGAGCACCCTGGTAGACGTCAGGTGCCCAGACGTGGAACGGAGCAGCCGACACCTTGAAGCCGAAGCCGACCAGCATGAAGGCGATCCCGACGAGCAAGAGCGAGGCGTCCTCGATGGCGAGCAGCCCATTCGGAGCAGGGACGACCATGCCCCGGGCGATTCCGCCGAGGCGGGTCGAGCCGGTCGCCCCGTAGACGAGCGCGATGCCGTAGAGGAACACCGCAGAGGACAACGCACCAAGGACGAAGTACTTGAACCCGGCCTCTTGGGACTCGGACCGTCGCAGATGCAGCGCCGCCAACACGTACACGGCGATGGAGAGGACTTCGAGGCCGACGAACGAGACGATGAGGTCTTCTGCCGACGCCAGCAAGACACCACCGGATGCGGACAGCAGGACGAGGGCGTACCACTCTGGCCCCTCGAGGCCCTCACGACGCGTGTAGTTGTCGAGCAGGAAAGCGACCAACACGACGGCGATACACAAGATCAATGTGATGAAGAGCGTGAAGTTGTCGACCACGATCGCGTCGGCCAGCACGTAGAACTCGCTCCGACCGGTGATTTCACCTTCGTCGTTGACTCGTTGCACGATCGTCGGGATGAACGCCGCTGCGGTGATGGCAGACGCTGCGGTGAACGCCGCCGGGAAGCTTCCCTTGCGCGTGCTCGGTACCAGCGACGTGATCGTGATGAGGATGATGCTGGCCATCGAAAGGATGGTGAAGGGCCAGATCAGCGACCATTCGATGTCGGGGGTGACCACTTGGGCGAGCATGTTCATTCCTCTGCCCCATCGTCGGAGTGTTCGGCGTCGACCGAGCTGTCGGCGTCCTCGGAATGCCCGGCCTCGGCCTCTCGTTCTTCGAGGGCCTCGGTCAGCTCATGGCTTCCCGCAGGTTCGCTCGGCGCTTCGGGTTCGACCTCATCGAATTCCGGTGCATTGGCCTCGATGTGGGCGACCAGCCGATCGACGGCCGGCTCGATCCGTTCGAGCATCGGCTTGGGGTAGACGCCCAGGAAGACGATCAGCACCAACAGCGGTGCGATCGACAAGAACTCTGAGAGGCGGAGGTCACGCATCGTGGCGTTCTCTCCCTCGGCCGGCCCGTGGAAGACACGCTGGTAGGCCCAGAGGAGGTAGAGGGCGGCCAGGATCACACCGGTCACAGCGACGACGGTCCACCACCGTGCGCTCTGGAAGGCGCCGAGCAGGATCAAGAACTCACCGACGAAACCATTGAGACCCGGCAACCCGATGCTGGACAACATCACGAGGGTGAACACACCGGCCATCATCGGCGCGGACTTCTGGAGCCCGCTCAACAAGGCGATCTCGCGAGTGTGGCGGCGCTCGTAGATCCAGCCGACGAGCATGAAGAGTGCACCGGTGGAGATGCCGTGATTCACCATCTGGATCACCGAGCCGCTGATGCTCTGCGTGTTCATGGCGAAGATGCCGATGACGATGAAGCCCATGTGGGCCACGGACGAATACGCCACGAGTCGCTTGAGGTCCTTCTGCATCGTGGCCACGATCGCCCCGTAGACGATGCCGATCGTGCCGAGTGTGAGGAAGATCCATGCCAGATCGACCGCGGCCTGCGGGAACAAGTAGAGGCCGAACCGGATGTAGCCGTACGTGCCCAGCTTGAGCATGACGCCAGCGAGGATGATCGATCCGGCGGTCGGGGCCTCGGTGTGGGCGTCTGGCAGCCATGTGTGCAGTGGGAACAGCGGCACCTTGACGGCGAAGCCGAGTGCAAACGCCAGGAAAATCAGCGTTTGCGCGGTGTCGCCGAGGGCTTGCGCCTCGGCCAGTTCGACGACGTCGAACGTCAGCGGGTTGCCGGTGTTCCGTGCTGTGAGGAAGGCGGTCGACACCAGACCGACCAGCATCAGCGCCGAGCCCGCCATCGTGTAGAGGAAGAACTTCAGCGAGGCGTAGATCCGGTTGCCGTGACCCCACCCGCCGATGAGGAAGTACATCGGGACGAGCACGATCTCGAAGAAGAGGAAGAACAACAGCAAGTCGAGGGCGACGAACACACCCATCGACCCCGCCATCAAGACCATGATCCAGACGTAGTACTGCTTGGGATCGTGGTGGGGATCAGTGGCCAGGATGGCGATCGGGAAGAGCAGCCCGGCCAGCACGACGAGGAAGAGCGAGATGCCATCGACAGCCAGGAACCACGAGAGGCCGAGGTCACTGAGCCAGACGTGACGACTCACGAACTGGAGACCGGCATCGCTCTTGTCGAAGTCGACGAGCACATACAGCGACAGCGCGCCGGTGAGCGACGAACCGGCGAGGGCCACGATCTTGGCGTAGTCGGGACGAGACGCCGGGAGGAGCAGCAGCACGAATGCGGTGATGAGCGGCACGATGATCAGCGATGGCAGGATCGGCCAGCTGACAGCTTCGCTCGCGGACTCGGACGCGAACCGCGCGAGTCCGTCATTCATCGCCGACGCCAGCGGAGCAACAGTCAATGGAGCAACGGTCATAGCACCAGGCTCCTCAGCAGGGCAACGGCCAAGGCGCTGGTGCCGAGCACGAGGACCATTCCGTAAGAACGAACGAACCCGGTCTGGAGTCCTCTGGCACGATTGGCTGTGGCCGAGATCAGGGCCGGAACACCGTTCACGGCTCCGTCGATGAATGTCTTGTCGAACCAGGCGGCTCGATCGAAACCCTCGGTGCCGGGACCGCCGGCCACCGAGGCGATGGCCTTGTCGTAAGTGACGGCGAGCGCCAGTCCTGGCTTCTCGATCACCTCCGGTTTGACGCGACCCTGCAGGTACACGGCGAAGGCCGCAGCGATGGCGACGAGTCCAACGGCGATGGCAACAGCAGCCAAGACCCACTTCAAGCCTGTGGCCACCGTCAACTCGTGTTCATTGGCAAACAGCGACGGCTCGAGCCAGTGCTCGAGAAAATGCAGATCCTTGCTGAACGGCAAGTTGAGGCCACCGGCGACGATCGCCAGTCCAGCGAGGACGACCAGCGGAACCGTCATGGTCCATGGAGATTCGTGAGGGTGATACTCCTGCCGGGCTCGGTAGCTCTCTGGCAGGTCAGCCTCGAAATCGGAGACGTCGGGAGCAGGTGTGAAGGCGAAGACGTACTCTGGGACGGCCGGCGCGTTGCGTCTGGCGGTGTCGAACTCCTGGCGTCGCCCGGCCGCAACAACCTGAGCGGCTTCGGCCGCGAGCAGAGCTTCCTCGGCCTCCACGACCTTGCCCTCGGCCTTCGCCAAGGCATCCTGCGATTTCGGCACGGCTTTGGTCGCTTTGTCGAACGCCTTGACCAACTTGTCGTGACCGTCCAAGTCCGGGGTCGACGCTTCGACGGCAACACCGGCCTCGACCAGGCCCGCCTCGGCCTTGGCGATCGCCTCGAGCCGCTTGGGAAGGTCGGCCTTGGCCTTGTCGAGGGCATCTTGGGCGCTCACGAGGCCCCCACGAGCGGCCTCGATCTCAGCCGTGGCACCGTCGATTCGACCTTGGAACGCGGCGTCGATCTCGTCGGCGTGGGCATCGAAGAACCGGGTCCGTCCGAAGAAGGTGAGGATGACCTGGCGAGTCATGTAGAAGGCGGTGAGGAGGGCAGTGACGAGCCCGACGAACCACAGCAGCGGGTTGACGTCGAAGGCGTAGAGCAGGATTTCGTCCTTGCTCCAGAATCCGGCGAACGGCGGAACTCCTGCGATCGCGAGCCAGCCGATGATGAACGTGCCGGCAGTGATCGGCATGAGCTTGTAGAGCCCGCCCATCCGGCGCATGTCCTGCTCGTCGTGCATGCCGTGGATGACCGACCCGGACCCGAGGAACAGCAGCGCCTTGAAGAAGGCGTGGGTGATCATGTGGAAGATCGCCGGCACGTATGCACCGACACCAATGGCCATGAACAGATAACCGAGCTGGCTGACCGTTGAGTAGGCCAGCACCTTCTTGATGTCGTTCTGCACCAGGGCGGCCAGGGCAGCGACCAGTGCGGTGAGGGCGCCAACCCAGGCGATCAGGGAGAGCGACCATGGCTCAGCCGCAGCGAGTACGGGGTTGAGACGTGTGAGGAGATAGACCCCCGAGGTCACCATCGTGGCAGCGTGGATCAACGCCGAGACGGGGGTGGGGCCGGCCATGGCGTCTGGCAGCCAGACGAAGAGCGGGATCTGGGCGGACTTGCCAGTGGCGGCGAGCAGCATCAGAAGCGTGATTCCCGTTGCGGTACCGATGGCGAGAGCCGGGGCCTCGACGATGATGTCGGCGTAGTTGATCGACCCGATCGACTTGAACACCAAGAACGTCGCGAGCATGAAACCGAAGTCACCAATGCGGTTGGTGACGAAGGCCTTCTTGCCCGCACTGGCGTTGGCTTCACTGGTGAACCAGAACGAGATCAGCAGGTAGGAGCACGCACCGACGCCTTCCCAACCGAGGAAGGTCAGGAGCAGGTTGTCGCCGAGCACCAACACCAGCATCGAGGCGGCGAAGAGGTTGAGGTAGAGGAAGAACTTCGAGTAGTTCGGATCGCCATGCATGTACCCAACCGAATACAGGTGGATCATCGTGCCGACGCCGGTGATGAACAGGCTCATCGCGATCGACAGGGGGTCGACCAGGAATCCGACGTCGACGCTGAACGATCCGGCTGGCACCCAGGTGAAGATCTTCTGGATGTAGAACCGCTCCGGTTCGTCCTCAGCCAGGAGACCGAAGAAGACCACGACGGTGGCAAGGAAACTTCCGCCCATGGCCCCAGTGGCAAGCCAACCGGCGGCCGGTTCGCCGAGACGGCGGCCGACCAACAGGATCAGCACGAAACCCAGGAGGGGCAGAGCAGGGATCAGCCAGGCGGCTTCGAGCATCTCAGCCCCTCATCTCGGCGAAATCATCGGCACTGGCATCCGGCTGACGGCGCATCAGCGCCACGACGATCGACAGCCCGACGACCACCTCGGCGGCAGCGACGACGAGCACGAAGAAGACTGCGGTCTGGCCGGCGAGATCACCGAGCGCTCCGGAGAACGCGACGAAACTGATGTTGACGGCGTTGAGCATCAGCTCGACACACATGAACATGACGAGTGGATTGCGCCTGGTCATGAGGCCGAAGGCCCCGAGGGAGAACAGCACGGCGCTCAGCACCAGATACCACGTTGCGGTGACTTCCACGGCTACTCCTACCGAACCGAGGTTCCGGGGTCATCGACCACCAGATCCTCGCCACCTTGATTACGGACCAACACGACAGAACCGACCGTGGCGATCGTCAGGAGGAGCGCCGTGGCTTCGAAGGCCAGGATGTTACGAGTGAAGAGGTCGCGCGCCAACTGGACGACGTCCTGACTGTCGTCGATCGGCGTGACCGCTCCCGGCTGGCCGGTGAGGGCAACGGCACCGTCGTCTGCATCGCCGGAGAGGAAGAGCCCACCCAGGGACAGTAGGAGGAGGAGGCCGGCACCCGCGGCGGCCAGTGCTCGTTGTCCGACGATGGGCTCGGTGCTGACATCTTCGGACTGGTCGACGCCGAGCAGCATGATCACGAAGAGGAACAGGACAACGACGGCACCGGCGTACACAACGACCTGGACCAGTGCCAGAAAGTGCGCTTCCTGCAGAATGAAGAGCAGGGCAACCCCGAAAAGGGTGGCTATCAGCGAAAGCGCGGCGTGGACCGGATTGCGGAAGCTGATCACACCGAGCCCGCCACCGAGGACGATGGCGGCGGCGATCACGAAGACGACGACATCAACCATCAGTGATGACCCCCATGACCGTGTTCGTCGTCCGCATCGTCAGCAACGACCGCTGGTGCGTCCTCATCGGGATGGGCTTGGCCCTGTTCGGGGGGACGCACGCCGTAACCGAGCTCGCCGGACCACGCAACGGTGTCTTCGAACGATGCCTTGCCAGACGATGACGTCGCCCGCATCCAACCGGAGGTGTTCTGGTCTTCTCCGGGCCGCCAGTCCTCCCAAGGCAGATGCTGAGGCATGCCGTCGTCACCCACGAGGAGTTCGTCCTTGGTGTAGATGGCGTCCTGGCGATTCGTGAACGAGAACTCGAACAGTTTCGATTCGGTGATGGCCTCGGTGGGGCAGGCCTCCACGCAGAGATCGCAGTGGATGCAGCGCAGGTAGTTGATCTCGTAGATGAAACCGAACCGCTCGCCGGGAGACTTCGGATCGTCCGGCGGGTTGTCGGCGCCCCGGACATAGATGCACTTGGCAGGGCAGACGCCGGCACACAGCTCGCAGCCGATGCACTTCTCCATGCCGTCTTCGTAACGGTTCAGGACGTGGCGACCGTGAGTCCGCTCGGGCTTCGGTGCTTTCTGGTCCTTCTCCGAGATCTCACCCTTGCGGTTCTTGGTTCCGCCTCGGTACTCCCTGGTGGTGACGCCCTCGCCCCACTTCTTGAACGTGACGGCGAAGCCTTCGAGGTAGCCCATCAGTGGTCTCCTGCGTTCGTCGCCCCAGGTTGGGGAGCGAGATCAGCGGTGACGCTGACCTCGGTGAGTCCTGCTGCTTCGAGCCGTTCGTGACGCGAATTCTCGATCGCCCTGCGCAGGAGAGCGAAGCCGATCATGCCGATGATGCCGGCGGCCACCAGCACGACGACGAGATCACCAAGCGTGTCGTCGAAGATCCCGATGCCACCGTCTCTGGCCACCCGGATGCCGGCGAGGATCAGGAACCACCCCAGCGAGAGGGGGATCAAGACCTTCCAACCGAGGTCCATGAGTTGGTCGTAGCGAACCCTGGGCAACGTGGCCCGGATCCACACGAACATGAACAGGAAGAAGAAGAGCTTGAACAGGAAGAGGGCGAGACCGACGTACCAGGCGTTGGGGAAATCGACCAGCGGAAGGTCGAAGAACGGGGACGGCCCACCGAAGAACAGCGTGACGATGATGGCGCCCATCGTGAACGTGTTCATGAACTCGGCCAGGAAGAACAGCGCGAAGCGAATCGATGAGTACTCGGTGTGGTATCCGCCGACGAGCTCCTGCTCGGCCTCGACGAGATCGAATGGAGGCTGGTTGAGTTCGGCGGTGCCGGCGATCACGAACACGATGAAGGGCACGAACCCCGTGACGACGAAGTTCCACGTGAAGATGCCGTCGGCCTGGGACGAGACGATGCCGTTGGTGGACAGGCTGCCGGAGACCAGGATCACTGCCGCCAGGGACAGTCCCAGCGCCGCTTCGTAGGAGATGGCCTGGGCCGAGGCTCGCACCGAACCGAGCAACGGATACTTCGAACCGGAGGACCACCCGGCAAGGAGAATGCCGTAGATCCCGAGCGAACTCATCGCCAGGAAGAACAGGATCCCCACGGGAACGTCGGCCACCTGCCAGAGAAACTCGCGACCGAACAGGGTGCTGGTTCCGGTGCCGCCGTCGGAGAAGTCACCGGCCAGCGGGACCACGGTGAACGTGAGGAACGCTGGGATCAGCGACAGGTACGGCGCCAACTGGAACACGAACCGATCGGATCGGGTGGGGATGATGTCCTCTTTGAAGAACAGCTTCATGCCATCGGCGAGCGTCTGGAGCATGCCGAAGGGGCCAGCCACGTTCGGACCAATGCGGTTCTGGAGCCGGCTGATCACTTTGCGCAGGAACCACACCATGAACATGGTGGCGATGAGGCAGATGACGAACGACGCCACGGCGAGCACGAGAGCGAGGATCACATCACCGAAGTCGACGCCGTCTGCGAGGAAGGGATGACCCATCACGCCACCGCCACACGGATCTCGGAGGCAACAGACGTGGCGTCGATCATCTCACCGGCATCGACGCCGGGAAGCCGGAACGGAATTCGAGCGGCGCCACGTGGCAACCCGTCGACCCGCCGCGCCGGGAGGGTCGCCGAACCATTGGCCCAATCGATGCTGACCTCGGCACCATCGGCGATGCCGAGGGCATCGAAGTCGGCAGCGGCCATTTCGATCTCCGCCGGGGCGGGAAGTCCACGAAGCGACGTCGATTGCTGCACCAGCGTGCCGAGGTCCCAGAGCTTGCGATCCACCACCAGTCGCAGACCGTACCCGTCGGGGGCCGGAGCGACGACGGGATCCCCGAAGTCCGGGGCGTCGTGCCCACTGATGTCGAGCAGGGGCCCGTCACCCGACGTCGACAATCCGGGCCAATCGACGGCGGCAAACGCCGGCATCGTAGAAGACAGTGCCGTCCGGATCTCGTCGATGGTGACAACCTCGAGGTCGTGACCGAGAGCAGCTGCGACCTCAACGGCGATCATCCAGTCGCTGCGGGCCTGGCCAGGAGGCGTGATCTTGGCGTGGAGCGGTGAGAGCCGTCCTTCGAGATTGACGAACGCGCCATCGGCCTCGCCTGACAGCGCAGCCGGCAAGATGATCGAGGCTCGTGAGGACGACTCGGTGAGAAAACCGTCGACCGCGATGATCGTTTCGACCGCATCGAAGGCCCGAGCAACGAGCGAACGATCCGGCACGTCGGCCAGGGGATCAGCACCGAGCAGAACGAGCGTGTCGATCGATCCATCGGCGGCGGCTCGCAGCATGCCGAGCGTGTCGAGCCCGTTGCCCGGGGTGAGACCCGTGACGAAGGACCCGTGGACATTGCCGCGCCGAAGTCCGCTGAGGACCTTGGCGTCAGGGGCAGCAGTGAGGAGGGCACCAAGTGCGTCCATCGTGACATCGGCGGTCTCAGCCAGATTGCCCCGACCGCAGATGATCGTGACCGGTCGGCCGGAACCGAGGAGCTCGGCGATCGAGCCGATGGCGGCCGCCGACACACCGCCGACGGGACCGTCAGCGGAACCGGAGGCAATGGCGGCCGCCACTGCACCCACCTGGCCGGGCAGTGCGTGCGCGCTGACCGCGGCGTGGCTCGACAAACTCGTGGCATGCGGCGTGAGCTCGACGAGGCTCGCCCCCGCCTGGGTGACGGCGTGCCGCAGGCGCAAGAAGAGAGTCGGAAGCTCTTCCTTCGGATCGGCACCGAGCAACACGACGATGCCATCGGGTGCCGCAGCATCAGCGATCGTGGCCCGCGGCAGACCGAGGAACATCGACGCCGGAAGACCATCGCCGAGCTGAGCGTCGACGTTCTCGACACCGAGACGGTCGAGCAGCGAGGCCCACGCGAACTGGCCCTCGACAGGCAATCTCGCGCCACCAATGACGCCGATCCTGGAAGGATCGATCGAGAGTGGCTCGACCACTGCGGCGACGGCGTCGCTCCAGCGACGCGTCTCGAGTCTGTCGCCGATCGCGATCATCGGCTCGGTGACGCGGTTCTCGGATTCCGACGCCTCGTAGGCGAACCGTTCCTTGTCGGACAACCAGCTCCAGTTCACAGCATCGGAATCGACGCCGAGGATGCGCACGAGCCGGTCCCTCGATGCCTGGAGCACGATGCGAGCGCCAGTGCTGTCGACGGTCGAGGTGCTCTCGGTCTCGTTGAGGTCCCACGGGCGAGCCTTGAATCGATACGGCTCAGCGGTGAGGGCACCCACGGGACAGATCTGCACGGTGTTGCCACTGAAATACGAGGAGAACGGGTGATCTGGGAACGTGTTGACCTGCGTCTGGGCACCACGATCCATGAAGTGGATCAACGGGTCACCGGCGACTTCGTCGGCGAAGCGGGTGCATCGATCGCAGAGAATGCAGCGTTCCCGGTCGAGGTACACGAGATCGCTGATCGGAATGGGCTTTTCGAAGTGGCGCTTCTCCTCGACGAACCGGCTCTCGCCAGGACCGTATGCGTAGGCGTTGTCCTGCAGGGGACACTCGCCACCCTTGTCGCACACGGGACAGTCGAGTGGATGGTTGATCAGGAGCAGTTCCAGCACTCCGTCCTGGGCATCCTTGGATGCCTCGGACTCGGTGTTCACGACCATGTTCGGCGTGACGGTGAGCATGCAGCTGGGCTGCAGGCCCGGCCCACGACCAGTGTCGACCTCGACGAGACACATTCGGCACATGCCAACGGAGGTCATCCGCGGGTGATAGCAGAACCTCGGGATGTGGACGCCTTGGCGTTCGCACGCCTCGATGAGCAACTCGCCATCGTTGGCGTGGAGTTCGGCGCCGTTGAGCGTGAACGGCACCCCGGTGGTGGCTTCGGTCGACGTCACGACAAGGCCCCTTGCGTCGGGAGGGACGTTTCGCCCCCAGGGCGAAACTCGTCGTTCGGCGACGCAGTCGCCGAAACCTTGGCCTCGAACTCGGCCCGGAATCGGCGGATGGCCGACGTGATCGGCGCCACCGATGACGGACCCAGCGGGCAGATGGTGGTCTGCTTCGGGGGGAACGGGACGGCCTCGAGACCAGCGTCGCCGAAGCTGGCGACGGGATAGTCGCCGGGACTGATGTTGCGACCGATGTCGAGCAGGAGGTCGATGTCCTCCGGCCGGCCGAGGCCGTCGTCGATGCGTTGGAGCACCTTCTCCTCCCAGCTGGTTCCCTCACGACAGGGCGTGCACTTGCCGCAGGATTCGCGGGCGTAGAAGCGAACGAGTCGGAGGGCTGCCTTCACCGCATCGGTGGTCTCATCCATCACCATGATCGCCCCAGACCCGAGCATCGATCCGGCCGGTCCGACCTCGGATGCCTCGATCTTGAGGTCGAGTTGATCCTCGAAGAACCATGGAGCCGATCCGCCACCGGGGACAAACGCCTTCAACGCGTGATCGTCGGCGATGCCCTGACAGTAATTGTCATCGTGGAAGAGATCGCGGAATGTCGGGACACCTTGCTCGACCTCGTAGACGCCGGGTCGCTTGACGTGCCCGCTGATGGCCAACATGCGGGTACCGGGCGACTTCTCCGACCCGATCTTCTTGTACTCCTCGGCGCCGTGAACCATCAGCCAGGGCAGGTTGGCGAGGGTCTCGACGTTGTTCACGATCGTGGGCTTCATGTAGAGGCCCTTGGCCGCCGGGAAGAACGGCGGCTTGAGACGAGGCATGCCGCGGTTGCCCTCGAGCGACTCGATCAGCGCAGTCTCTTCACCGACGATGTAGGCACCGGCGCCCCAGTGCAGGACGACGTCGATCGAGACGTCGGTGCCGAGGATGTTCTTGCCGACGAACCCGGCGGCGTAGGCGTCGTTGAGCGCCTGTGCGATGTTCTCCTGAGCCTGAGCCATCTCGCCCCGGACGTACAGGAAACACTGGTTCAGTCCGAGGGCATAACAGGTGATGATGCACCCCTCGATGAGCTGGTGCGGATCGCGTTCCATCAGGAGGCGATCCTTGTAAGTGCCCGGCTCGGACTCGTCGCCGTTGACGACGAGATACCTCGGCCAGATCGGGGGCATGAAGCCCCACTTGATGCCTGCTGGGAAGCCGGCGCCGCCGCGGCCGAGCAGGACGGCGTCCTTCACCTCGGCTGCGACCTCGGCGGGGGTGCGCCGAAGCGCGTTCTTCAGCCCGTCGTAGCCACCGGTGGCGAGCGCTCGCTCGAGCGTGTGACTGTCCTCGTAGCGGAATCGACTGGTCACCACCTTCGGGCCTGCGTTGTCGACGTAGCCCGGCGCATGAGCGACGTAGTCGTTGGTGGGAGCGGCGCTCACGAGACTTCCTCCGGGGCGGGTTGTCGGCTGGCGAACCAGGCCGGCGTGCCGGTGTCTTCAGGGGCGCCGATCCCGCCGAGACGGTCAGGGGTGATCGTCTGGCGAACCCGGGCAAGGGTGCCGTGTTCAGGGATGTCCGTACGCTTGCCGGCGCGAAGATCGTCGACGAGGACGTCGAAGTCGTTGTTACCGAGTCGGTACTCGTAGCGGTAGTTCACCTGAAGGCAGGGCCCCTCGGTGCAGGCCGCTATGCACTCGACATCTTCGAGGGTGAACAAACCGTCTTCGGTGGTGCCGCCGGGGCGAACACCGAGCTTCTGCTCGGCGTGATGCAGCAGTTCCTCTGCGCCGACGAGCTGGCATGACAGGTTCGTGCAGATGTCGATCTTGTACGTTCCGACCGGGTGGGTGACGAACATCTCGTAGAAGCTGCAGGTTCCCATGACCTCGGCCGGCGTGACGCCGACCAAATCGGCCAGGTGCTCCATGGCGTCTGCCGCGACGTAGCCGTCCTGTTCCTGCGCCAGGTGGAGCAGCGGAATAAGTGCGGACTTCTTGCGCGGATATCGAGCGATGATGTCGTGCGCAATCGCTTCGTTCTCAGGGGACAGTCGACTCACGGGTTACCTGTCTACTTCGCCGAGGATGGGATCGACACTGCTGATCACGGCCACCGCATCGGCGAGGAGCGAGTCGGCCATCATGTGCGACATGGTCTGGAGGTTCACGAAACTCGGGCCCCGGATGTGCATGCGATATGGCTTCGAGGAGCCATCGGACACGATGTAGCAACCGAGCTCGCCGCGGGGTGACTCGACGGCAACGTAGGTCTCGCCTTCCGGCACCTTGAAACCCTCGGTGAAGATCTTGAAGTGATGGATGAGGGCCTCCATCGATTCGTCGATCCTGGCCCGGGGTGGCGGGGTTACCTTGGTGTCCTGCACGCGATAGTCGCCGCGCGGCATCTTGTCGACGATCTGGTGAACGATCTTGATCGACTCCCGAATCTCGTTGAGCCGGATGGCGTAGCGGTCGAAGCAGTCGCCATAGGAGCCGACGACCACGTCGAAATCGACTTGGTCGTAGGCGAGGTAGGGCTCGTCGCGACGCAGATCCCACGGAACGCCGGCACTACGCAGCACCGGACCGGTGGCAGAGAGGGCGATGGCCTCCTCGGCGGTCATCGTGCCGACCCCTTGCAACCGATCTCGCCAGATCGGTTGACCGGTCATCAGGATGTCGTACTCCTCGAGACGAGGCGGCAGCATGTCCATCAGCGCCAGCACTTCGTCACGCCAGCCGTCCGGCAGGTCGGCAGCGACACCACCGGGCCGGATGTAGTTGTGGTTCATGCGCAGGCCGGTGACCATCTCGAAGAACCGCAGCACCTGTTCGCGCTCGCGCCAGCCGTAGATCATCATCGATACGGCACCGAGGTCCATGCCGTTGGTCGCCATGAAGAGCAGATGCGACGAGATGCGGTTCATCTCGCTCATGAGCATGCGGATCCAAGTGGCCCGCTCCGGGATCTCGACGCCGAGAAGGTCCTCGACGGCCAAGGAGAACACCAGCTCGTTGAAGAACGGAGAGGCGTAGTCCATTCGGGTGACGTTGGTCGGGCCCTGGAGGTAGGTCAGGCTCTCGGCCTGCTTCTCCATGCCGGTGTGGAGGTAACCCATGATGGGTTTGGACCGCCGAACCGTTTCGCCATCGAGTTCCAGCATCAGACGGAGGACACCATGTGTCGACGGGTGTGAGGGCCCCATGTTGACGAGCATGGTCTGCTCGCCCTCGCCGGCGATCGGCCGATCGCTGAGCTCGGCAGCCTCGACTTCTGACATTCGGAGGACAGCGTTGGACCGGGGAAGCTTGTCGAGCTGGGTGAGCAGGCCGTTCTCGTCAACGGTCAGAACATGGCCGTTCACGGTGATCGTCGAAGGGGTGAGCTCGGTGTCGGGGGTGGGGTCAGTGACGGTCATGGATGAGTCCTCAGCGTGAAGCCGGTGCGCCCTTGAACTGCACGGGGATGGCGCCGGTGGCGTAGTCCTTGCGGAGGGGATGACCCTCCCAGTGCTCCGGCATCATGATGCGCGACAGGTCAGGATGACCCTCGAACACGATGCCCATGAGGTCGTACACCTCACGTTCGAGCGCATCGGACCCCGGATAGATCGAGTAGAGCGAGCCGATGATGGGATCCGATGCGGGCACCTGGATTCGCGCCCGGATCCGTTCGCGGCGCTCGTGAGAGATGAAACCGGCGACGACCTCGAAACGCTCTGCCTGGACGCCGACCGGCACGCGTCGGTGGCCTCCGAAGCTGAGGAAATCAACGGCGGTGACGTCGACACACATGTTGAATCCGTCCGCCAGCAGCGACGAAGCAACCTCGAGCCACTGTTCGCGAGCAGGATGGATCACTCGTTGCGCTCTCGACCAGCTGACCGGACACCCGTAGGCGGATTCAGGTTCGATGGCGACTGGTGGTTCCACCGATTCGTCTGGGGCGTCGCTCATGCCGATCGACCGACAGTGAGCAAGGTGGTTTCGCCCTGGCCGTCACGCTGCTCGATGATGATCCCGGCTCCGCTGCCGGACACACCGCGTCTGCGCATGATCTCGCCGGTCTCGATCTGGTGGTGGAGGGTCTCGATGGCGTGGAGAAGGGTCTCCGGGCCGGGCGGGCAGCCAGGTGCGTACACGTCGACGGGCACGACCTGATCGACACCCTGGACGATCGCGTAATTGTTGAACATGCCGCCGCTCGACGCGCAGACACCCATGGATATGACCCACTTGGGCTCCATCATCTGGTCGTAGATCTGGCGGAGGACCGGTGCCATCTTCTGGCTGACCCGACCAGCGACGATCATGATGTCCGCCTGGCGCGGCGATGCCCGGAAGACTTCCATGCCGAGCCGAGCCATGTCGTAGTGAGATCCACCAGTGGCCATCATCTCGATGGCGCAACACGCCAAACCGAAAGTGGCGGGCCACGACGAACGCGAGCGGGACCATCGAACCAGATTTTCGAGTTGACCCGTGACGATGTTGTGGTCGAGCCCACCCAGGCCGTCGTCCTGGATGTCGGTGATCAGACCCATCAGGAACCTCCGCTGGGTTCGAGCGTGCGAATCGGGTCGGGATGACCGGCAGACTCGCGTCCGGGTCCGGCAGTGAACGTCTGGTCGAAGCGACCGTCGAGACCGACACGGCGGATGGTCGACGATGAGGTGCGGTGCGCACCCACCGCTTCCGGCTGGCGACGATTGACCTGGAGCGAGCCCCAGTCGAGGGCTCCCTTGGAGATCAGGTAGAGGAACGACTCGAACACCAGCGCCGAGAACAAGAGGATGGCGACGAGCCCGAAGAGACCGAGTTCGCGGTGCGCCATGGCGTACGGGTAGAGGAAGATGATCTCGATGTCGAACACGATGAAGAGCATCGCGACGAGGTAGAAGCGCACCGGGAACCGCTGCGGAGGTTCGCGGCCGGGGATGATGCCGCACTCGTACGGCGCGTACTTGGCCTCGGTTGCTCGGTTCGGAGCCAACAGCTTCGACGCGACGAGGCTGACGGCCGCGAAGAGGGCGGCGAGGACCAGTAGCGCCGCAATCGGTAGGTACTGGGCCATGAGAGTTCCTTCCGAGCGGTCAGGCGACCGCGGCCAGCTGGGCGATCATGCGACCGCAGCGCGAATGTTCTGTTCTCGACGGTCCCGGATGTGCATCATCCATGAGACCACGGCGAACAGAATGCCATTGAAGATGGCAAAGAGTGCGGGAACGACGCGTTGTCCTCCGACGAGCGCAGGGATCGGCCCCCCGCGGTCACGCTCGAGCACCACGCTGATTGTGCTCTTGGTTGGATCGGCGGTGGCGACGGGGGGCGGTTCGCCTGGCAACGTCGGCTCGTCGACCACACCCTGGAACTGGACGACCACGAGCTCCTGGGGATGCCAGAAGTGGATGAACGTGGTGTCGAACTTGTGCAGCAGACGGGCCGGGAGGTCGGTGAACGACTCCACCCAGGCCGACTTTCCGGGATCGTCGGCGACGATGTCCGGATCGAGGCGCGGTTTACCGCCGATGTTGTAGGCGTCGAAGGTGAGGGGCACGAACTCGGCCGTACTGGCGAAGACGCCCTCCTCGATCAAGAACTCCTCCGCCGTTGCCGTGGCCTCGCCGCGTTGCGGGTCGGAGGTGGCGAGGTAACGCCAATCGGCGAGCAGCTGCGGGTTGGCCCGAGAGATCTCGACGGCGTCAGCCTGACGAAGGTCGGGGTCATCGGACGAGACTGCTTCACCAAGATCGAAAGCCTCGATGGCCAGTCCGAGCTCTTGAACGCGCTCGTCCTCGGCGAACACGAGTCCATCGGCATCGCGAGCGGGATTGTCACCGTTGATCTCGACCAGCGCCCACGATTCACCTTCGCCCCGCCAACCAATGGCATAGATAGTCCAGACGACACCCATCAGGAACAGCCAGCCGAACAACTGACCGGCCGTGATGAGGGCACCGAGGCGAGAGCCGCTGTTGCTGGCGACCAGGAGATACGAGCCCCCGATGAGGACCACCACGCCGACCAACACACTGAGCAGACCACGGAAGAACGGATCGAATCCGACGCCGCCGATGAATCCAAGAGAAACTGCAAGCATCAGAGACCTCGCTCGTAGTCGACGACTGCCTGGATGTATTCCGGAGGCAGCAAGGCACCAAAGCCCGGCATCATGCCGGCTGAACTCTGACCGCCTCGGCCGAAGCCGCGGCCGGCCTCGGCGCCGCTGTAGATGAAGTTGTACTGGGCGTAGCTGGTGCGCTCGGGCATGTCGACCACCGTGCAATCGTCACCGAGACGGCCGTCGCTCAAAGCGATCACCGTGCCGGTCAGGTCGGACTCGGTGAGTTCGACCGGTGCGATGAACTCGCCGTTGTCGTCGAGCTCGAACACGTGGTCGAAGGCGAACGGATACGACTCGCCGCCGTCGGGCTCCCACAGATTCGAGACCGTGGCGCAGTCGGCGAGGTCGCCGTTGTCGAGGATTCGGTAGAACTCGTCGGTGCCATCTGGATTCTGCTGACCGGTGATGGGGCTACCGCGATCGTCGAGACGAATCTCGGTGCCGTCCATGGCGAGGTAGTAGAAACCGTCGTCGTCGGCCAGTCCACCCTCCGGAGCCCAGGTGCCATCCGGCAGCTTCCAGGCGTCATCGGGGAAGTGCTGGTCGACGCCACCACACAGGTTCCAGCCGATGCCGGAGGGGTTGCCACCACCGCAGGCAGCAACGCCGTCGGAGAGCGGGTCGCCTCCGGGGTGCGGCACGTTCGGTCCGAGGGACCAACCAGCGGTGTGACAGCGTGCGCAGCTCAGCGAGCCGGCCTGGAAACTCGAGTAGTAACCGAGGTTGAACACGGCTTCACCGACGGAGTCGAATTCGCCGTCTGCCATGGACCGCTCGACCTCTTTGACGATCGCGGCCGCCTGCTTGTCGGCGGCTTCCTGCGCGGCTTCGGGATCAGCAGACTCGTTGATGGTGATCGGATCGAGCGACTGGACCTGGAACAGATCGATGTATTCCTGGACGTTCTGGACCTGCTGAGTGGTGAGCGGACCACCGCCAGGGGTGCCCCATGCTGCCATCGGCGAACCGGGGCGGCCGTAGTTCAGGATGTAGGTGACCTCTTCCTCGGAGTAGCGGAGGAAGACGTTGTTGAGCGCCGGCGCGGTCCACGCCGCATTGGCGAGGAACTGGCCGTCTTGATCCTGCAGCACGTAGGCGGCGACGCCGCCGACGCCGCCGGCGGCGTGGCAGTTCACGCACTGCGCGGTTTCGATGTAGACACCCTCGCCGCGTGATTCGAAGTTGAGCTGATACGCGTCGACCGCGCCGTCTTGTCGACCTGGCTCAGCGAGCCAGTAGAACGGCAGGGCGAGGGCCAGCAGACCGAGCGTGACCAATGCGAAACCGAGAGACCAATCGAGCTTCTTGCCCTCGAGTTCTTCATCGTCGAGGTAGGGCTTCTTGTTCGCCGCCAACTCGATCTCCGAACCGAGCTCGGGGCGAGCCTGGAACGAGTTTCGAATGAACAGGAGAACGAAGCCGGCCAGAACGACCACAGCGACGGTCAAACCGATGGCGCGGAAATCTGCGGCGAAAACCGCAGTTGTAGCAAACACAGGGGCAGAACTCATCAGTGACTCGCTGCTCCGATGCAGTTGGGACCCTCGGCCTCTTGGCCGGTGGTGTTGGTGCCGATCGCCGGACCCTGAATCACGGTGCCGGTGTCGACCTCGAGCTCATTGGCCGCATTGACTACCATCGGGAAGCGGTCCATGCCGCGTGGGGCGGGGCCGCCCTTCTTCTCGCCGACCCGGTTGTACTGGGAGCCGTGGCAGGGACATTCGAACCACTGAGAAGTCTGACAGTCGGGCACACGGCAACCGAGGTGCGGGCAGGTCTGGTAGAGGGCCACGACCCCGGCGCGAAGACCAGCCTCGACCTGGGGGAAGAAGCCGTAGCCAGTGACCGCCTTCTCGATCGCATCGTGGGGGTACTCGGTCACCCACATACGACCCTCGGGGACGTAGAGGAAGCCACCGCCGGCCTTGATGGAGGCCTGGATGTCGCTGATGCGTCCGACGTTGATGATCGAACCGAATCCGCTCGAGCCCTGCGGCCACAAAAAGGCAATACACGCTGCGCCGAAGCTGGTGAGTCCGAGACCGAACGTGGCGACGATGCCCCGGTTCAAGAACTGGCGACGGGCGACACCGATGGTCTCAGGGTCCGGGGGAACGTAGGCGACGGGGGCGACGCTGCCGGCCGCGACGAGCGCTCCGGAACGTTCGACACGGGCCGCGGCTTCGACTGCCTTGCCGCTGACGACCAGCTCGGGCTCCTCGGCGCCGACAGGAGAGATCGTTGCCGCGCGGTCGCGCTTGACGGTCTCTCCCGACAACTGCCCAATGGCAGACGCCGAATCACGATTTCGGAACGTTGCTGCGATCGCGAACAGAGCGATGGCGGCCAGTACAGCGACAGCGATGATCAAACCAGTCATGTGCGATTCCTCTCTAGAGCTCGAAGAACAGGCCGTCGGCCCATGGGAAGACGAAGTTGAAGCCAGGGCCTCGGAAGAACGAGCCGATCATGGTGAGCACGGCCCAGAACATCAAGAACATGGTGAACAAGCTGACCGCAAACTTGCGATCCTCGGGTTTGTTCGATGGATTGCGGTCGATGTATGGCGCCATCGTCAAGATGATGAGGCCGATGCCGGGAATCGTCACGCCGGCGACCATCGGGTGGAACATGGTGAGCAGTTCCTGGAGGCCGAGGAAATACCACGGCGCCTTCGAGGGATTCGGGGTGGCGTTCACGTTCGCCAATTCGAGCAGCGGAGCGTTCACGAAGATCGAGAAGAACGTGAGGAAGACGGTGACGGCGAGGGCGGCACCGAACTCGACCACGATCAGGTGCGGCCAAGTGTGAACCTTGTCGAGCGGCTTGGACTTGATGTCCTGGATCGACCCGGACTTGACCACCGTGAGCAGGCGCTGGGTGTGTCCGGCGGGTCCGGTCATGGCTGGAACATCGGCGACCGCAGTTGCCGCCGCGACAGCGGTCCCGACGCCACCACCGGCGGGAGCGACTGCTGCCTCGGAGCCCTTCTGCTTGGCCGACTTCGAGCGCTGCAGGAGGTGGGCGGGGATCTTGCTGGCCGCCGGGTCGGTCGAGGCCGACTCGGCTGCCTCCGAGGCAGCCGGAGCAGCAGCTTCCGCCGCGCCTTCGGCCTTCTTGCGAGCCTCCTCGGCCCGCTTGCGGAGATGTTCGGGGATTTCGGTCATTGCAGATCCTGTCCGGGGAGTCCTGTGAAGGAGGAGGGTCGGAAGACGAGGGGAAACGAGAAGACGTAGATCGTGATCGGCCTAGAGCGGCCCGGAGATGCCGCCGTCTTTCCTGACCCTCCAGAAGTGGATGGCCATGAAGATGACGGTGACGAAGGGTAGGAGCAGTACGTGCAGCACGTACCAACGCAACAACGTGTCGGTGCCGATGACCTTGCCACCCAGCAGCACGAACCGGACCTGGTCACCGAACACAGGGGTGTACCCCATCATGTTGGTACCGACGGTGACCGCCCACAAGGCGAGCTGATCCCACGGAAGCAGATAGCCGGTGAAGGACAGCAGCAGCGTCATCTGGAGGAGGATCGTGCCGATGACCCAGTTGAACTCACGCGGCGCCTTGTAAGCCCCGTGGTAGAACACGCGGGCCATGTGAAGGAACACCGAGAGCACCATCAGATGGGCGCCCCATCGGTGCATGTTCCGAACGAGTAGACCGAAGGTGACCGAGGTCTGCAGCGTGTAGATGTCCTGCCACGCTGCGGCTGCGGTCGGCCGGTAGAAGAACATCAAGAAGATGCCGGTGACGGTGAGGATGATGAAGAGGAAGAAGCTGAGCCCGCCGAGACACAGGGTGTAGCTCACCTTGACCGCGTGGCGCTTCACCTTCACAGGGTGCAGGTGGTACAGCACCGAGTTCATGATCACGTATGACCGGTTCCTAGGGCTGTCGGTGTAGCCCTTGCGGAAGACCGAGCCGGGCCGGAAGATCGAGTTCCAGACCTGTGAGCTCTGGACCGAGTCGCTGGCGGTCGCCGCCGATGCCGCGGCACGCTCGGCGAGCGTGGGCTTGTCCTGAATCGACTTTGCCATGAGTTGAGAGTTCCTCGAGTTGCGGGGGTCGAGATCGACCGGAAATCGGTGTGACGGGGAGCCTAGGCGAGGCGCATGCCGTAGCCGTAGCCGTGGGAATCGGTTCGCTGGTGATGATCACCGGTTGGGTTGGCGGTGTCGGCCACCTTGCCCAGGATGATCACGCCAGTGGGACAGCGGTCGACGCAGAGTGCACAGCGAGTACACACGTCGTCGTCGATGGTGAAAATGAATGCATCGGAGGGATCGTCGCCCGGTTTGGCGATACCGAAACTCTCAGAGATGGCGTCTGTCGGCTGCATGTGGATGCACTTCCACGGGCAGATGTCGACGCAGCCTTCACAGGCAATACATTCGGCCTGATCGATGTGGATGAACTGCTTCGGCTTGACCGCCTTGGAGAGGTAGTCCGCGTCGACCTCGACCAGGATGTAGTCGTCGCGGAACTCTGGAAGGGGTGGATTGGCGTCGGTGGTGACCATCTGTCGTCGATCAGCCCCTCTTGATCAGGGGGCGGCCGTACGTGGATGTCGGCAGCTCGGCCGCCTTGGTCTTGCCTCGTTCCTGCCACTGCAACCACATCACGATCATTCCGGTGAGGAACGCGATGTAGATCAGTGCAGCGATCGAGTCGGACAGCACTCGATAGGTGATCTCGAAGGGGAACCAGCCGCCCTGGCTCTTGGCGGTGATCAGGCCCCAGGCATCCCAGATGCGATCGGCTCGGAAGCTCCACTCGTTCTCGGCGAGGGTCAACCACTGGTGGGGCACGATGCCGAAGACGAGGAAGAAGACGAAAAAGACGTACACCGACATCATGCTCGCCTCGCCCCAGCTCATGTGGTTCTCGGGGTCTCGCCGAGACGACCACAACGCAAAGGCGCCGACCAGGAGGAAGGAGATGGCGGTTGAAACAATGAGAGCGGTCACGCAGAACCTCGACAGTGGCGAGCAAACGAGCTTGTGAACAGTTGCACAATCTAATCGAACGATCCTGCCTCTGTGCAAACCGAGTGCGCGATGGCGCAAACGGATCGTCGAGAGGCAGAGTCGACCGAACGATCGAACACCTTAGGCTCACCTGCACAGCGAGCAGCCCGATGTTAGTGCGAAGAACCCGTGGTCTGTCACGTTCTCCCGATTCGACGAGTTGTTCGACGAACTCGCTGAATGCAGCAGATCGCGCCTACAGTTCGGGCTTCGTGTCTCTTTGTCCACTCGTCATTTTCGATCTTGCCTCACGCGTTTGCGCCGGCAGCTCCCATCCCCGAGGATCACGTGACTGAAATCCCCGAACATCTCCTGAAGCGCAGCCGGGCGGCCAAGGGCACGCCGGACCCCTCGGGAGACAGCGCCGGAAGCGCGGTCGAATCCGCACCGCCGGCCTCAGCAGCACCGGCCACCGCGGGACCACCCGCCATCGCCGCAGCGGCAAGTGCGATCCCGAAGGATCCGGAGCCGAAGCCCGAACCCGACCTGCCCCACTACATCGTCGCCGCCAACAAGCGGAGGAAGCTCCCGCTGTGGAGTTTCCTCGTTGTCGGCGCACTGCCGCTCTGGGCAATCAGTTTCGCGGGCACCATGCAGCAGCCCGCGGTCGAAGATCCACTGTTCGAAGAGGCGGCGCTCGTCTACGCCGAGACCGGCGGTTGCTCGGGTTGCCACGGCGCCGGCGGTGGCGGCGGTGTCGGTTACAAATTCAGCGAAGGCGAGATCATCAAGACCTTCCCCGAGCCGATCGACCAGATCGCACACATCGCTCGCGGCTCGAGCCTCATCAATGGCGAGCAGTACGGCGATCCGGAACGCGACGGTGGAGCCCGCATCTCCGGCGCTCGTAACCAGGGCGCCATGCCGGCCATGCTCGGCGTCCTGTCGATGGCGGAGCTCGAGTTGGTGGTCTTCCACGAACGAGCCGTCATCGGTGGCGAAGACACCGAGTCCGCGCTCTACCAGGAGTGGATCGATCACCTCCGCGAAGCCGCTGAGAGCGGTGAAGGTTCACCGACCAGTGACGACGATCTCAATCTGATCCTCCAGTGTTCCGATCCGGCGTACACCCCGGGTGGGTCCGGACCTGGTCCGGTCGACCTCGACGGTGACGGAGCAAACGACTGCCCCGGCCCCGATGGGTCGGTGACCGGAAGCGGCGAAGTCGCTGCCGGTTGATCCGCCTCCGGCGATCGCCACTGTCGACACTGGTCCGAATGACCAATTGACCTGCCGCCACATCGACCCGAGACTCAACAAGACTGTTGGTCTGATCTCGTCGACGAAAGTACCCATGCCCGATCCTCGTGCCCGCTGGGTTCGCATCCGCTCTTCTCTCGTCGCACTGATCGTGTTCAGCTCGGCGATGGCTGCAGCAGGCACGGCTGGCGCCACCGACGCCACGATCGATGAGGCCACCGAGCGAACATCTGCAGCCGTCCCAGGCGACGTGTTGCCCGGCGACGTCGTGATCGAGACCACCGACCCTACGGTCGACACGACCTCTCGGACCTACGTCGGTGCGCTTCAGGATCTTCGTGAAGAGCAGCAGATCCGCCAGGCGCTCACCCGGCGGTTCATCGACACCGGCACCGCTGCCGCCGTCACCGGCGACATCGCGGTCACCTACGTCCGTTCGACGCCGTCAGATGTGAGAGCGGTGGTCGATGCCGCTGTCAGCGACTGGAACGCAACCCTAAGAACGACCTCGAGCGGTCCAGTCATCGTCAGTTTCGACTGGGTGGACCTGTCCGACACCCTTCCCGGCACCCTCGGATTCGCAGGTCCGACTGGGTTCATTCGACGAGCCGACAACCTGTACTACCCCGTAGCTCTGGCCAACACCCTCGACCGCCGCGACTACGCCCCGAGCCGGGTGGAGATCGAAGTCACGATCTCGAGTGCGTTCTACGATCAGCCGGGTGGCTGGTACGTCGACGCCTCGGACGAGAGTATTCCGTTCAACCGACTCGACCTCTATGCCACGATGCTCCATGAACTCGGCCACGGTTTCGGGTTCCTCGGATCGGCCGAGCGACGCGACGGCGTCAACCTCCTCCAGGTCCCGCCGGACAAGTTCGACACTCTCGTTCGTTATCGGGGCTCGCGATTGGTCGATCTCGCCAACAACGGCGCCTACCTCACGAGCGGGGAACTGTTCATCGACATCGGCGGCGGCCAGCTCCACGAGATCTACGCACCTCGAACCTTCTACAACGGCAGCAGCTACTCGCACTTCGACGAGGCCGAGTACCGCAGCGGCGACCCAGGTTCGCTGATGACACCTGCGCTCGGCGCAGGCGAGACCGAACGCGTGATCGATGCACCGACACTCGGGGTGCTGGTACAGAGCGGCTGGCAGACCGACGTCCCGATGCTTGCCCCGTCCATCACCGAGGTCGGCGAGCGCTCAGGCGCCTTCGATGTGTCGTGGTCGGCCGACCTCGGGGAGAACGCCGTCCCTCCCCAGTCCTGGGCGATCCGTGTGGTCCGCACCAGCAACGGGCAGCAGGCGGCTCGGGTCGTCACCAGTGGCTCGGCCAGGACTGCACGAGTGTCCGGTCTCACGAACAATCTCAACTACCGGGTAGAGGTGAGCCCGATCGGCTTCGCTGCCAGCCCGGGAACCGCCACGCAAACCCTGTCGCTCACTCCTCCCCCGGTGGCGCCGACCTTGGTGAACGTCGCTGGATCCGGATTCGATCGGACGGTGCAGTGGCAGCTGGCCGACGACGGGGGCAGCCCCGTGATCCGTTATGACGTGCAGATGTCGAAGAACGGCGGCTCCTTCGTCCCCCTCGGAAGCACCGGCTCGGCCCAGATCGCCACGGGACGACTCACCAACGACGTCTTCCAGTTCCGGGTCCAGGCGGTCAACGCCAATGGCGGCAGCATCTTCGGCTACTCACTTCCGACCGGCTTCACCAACACCGTCGTGCGCCCGCTTCCCCTCGACGGCGAGATCGCCCGTCTCTACCAGGCCTATTTTGATCGAGTCCCCGACCGGACGGGAATGGCGTTCTATCTCGACCAGCGATCGACCGGTCGTTCGCTCTCATCGGTCTCCCAGGAGTTCCTCGATTCGTCCGAGTTCGTCTCCGCCTACGGCTCACTCGGCAATCGGGCGTTCATCGAACAGCTGTATCGCAACGTCCTCGGCCGGCGAGGCGATTCCGGAGGAATCGACTACTGGACGTCCCAGCTCGACTCCGGCCGTGCGAGGTCCTCCGTCGTGATCGACTTCGCCCAGTCATCCGAATTCGTTCTACAGACCGACACCGCCCCGGTGCAGAGTCCCAACCAGGGCGCGGTCTACCGTCTCTATCTGGCCTACTTCCTCCGGCCGGCCGATGCCGGCGGAGCTGCATTCTGGACCCAGGAGGCCAACAGCGGACGATCGCTCACCAGCATCTCGAACGCCTTTGCCCTCTCACCGGAGTTCAGCGATCGTTACGGCGACCTCTCGAACGCGGCCTTCATCGAGCTCGTCTACGCCAACGTGCTCGGCCGCCTACCCGACAGCGCCGGCCGCACGTACTGGCTCGGCCGGATGGCCGGCGGCGTGTCGCAGGGCGACGTGATGCTGGCCTTCTCGGAGTCGCCCGAGTTCGTGCTGCGCACCGGCTCGGTCCGCTGATCCAGCGAAGCGACTGACTCAGCGAAGCGACTGAGCAGCTGTTCCCGCGGCCTCGATCGTCCGTTCGATGTCTGCGTCGCTGTGGGCGAGGCTCGGGAACGCAGCCTCGTACGGTCCCGGGGCAAGGGCGACGCCCTGGTCGAGCATGGCGTGGAAGAACGGGGCATAGCTCCCGTTGTCGGCGGCAGTCTTGGCGTCGTCGTAGTTCCGAACCGGGGAGTCGGCGAAGAAGATCCCGAAGAGTGGGCCGACCCGCGGAACCTGTACGTCGACTCCAGCGGCTCCAATGGCGGCGGCGAGTCCTTCGGCGAGCCGAGTGGCCTTGGCCACGAGCTCGTCGTACCGATCGTCGGTGAGCTGATCGAGCACGGCGAGTCCGGCCGCCGTTGCCAGCGGGTTCCCCGACAGCGTGCCGCCCTGATAGACGGGGCCGAGCGGTGCGATGTGGGACATCACTTCACGCGATCCACCGAACGCGCCGACGGGGAGACCACCACCGATGATCTTGCCGAACGCCCAGACGTCCGGGGTTACCCCGGACCAGGCCGTCGCTCCCCCTCGACCGAGACGAAAGCCGGTGATCACCTCGTCGAAGAGGAGCAGAGCGCCGACCCGATCACATTCGGCTCGGCACGCCTGCAGGAAGCCCGGTTCGGGTTCGACGACACCCATGTTCGCGGCGACCGGTTCGATCGCCAGGACGGCGGTTTCCTCGTCGAGGGTCGGGACGACGTTGTACGGCCACACGACGGTGTCGGCAACCGAGGCCTCTGTGACACCGGCCGAGCCGACGAGCCCCTGGTTGGCGACCCCCGAGCCGCCGGCGACCAGCAGCGAGTCGACGTGACCGTGGTAGCACCCAGCAAACTTCACGACCTTCGAGCGGCCGGTGGCTCCCCTGGCAAGACGAATCGCTGACATGGTCGCTTCGGTCCCCGACGAGGTCATGCGAATCATCTCGATGCCGGGGACCCACTCGACGATGCGTTCCGCGAGTTCGATCTCGCCGACCGTCGATGCCCCGTACGTGGTCCCCTTGGTGGCTGCGGTCCGGATTGCGGCGACGACCGCTGGATCGGCGTGGCCGAGAATCGATGCCCCGTAGCTCTGGACGTAGTCGAGGTACTTATTGCCTTCCGGGTCCCAGACGTACGCACCTTGCGCCCGGTCGACGAAGTAGGGAGTTCCGCCGACGGAGAGGAACGCTCGGACCGGCGAGTTGACCCCGCCGGGAAGCACACGCTTGGCCCGCTCGAAGAGTTGCTCGTTGGATCGGCCTGGAGAGGCGGGAGGGGCAGCAGCGTCGTTCACCGCACCAGTGTGCTCAGGTGCGAAGCATCTCGGCCACCTCGGCCGCGAGATAGGTGAGGATGATGTCGGCGCCGGCTCGTTTGATCGCGGTCAAGACCTCGATCGCCGCCGCATCGCCGTCGATCCAGCCATTCGCTGCGGCGGCCTTGAGCATCGCGTACTCGCCACTCACGTGATACGCCGCCACCGGCACCTCGACGTCTGCCCTCACGGCAGCGATCAGATCGAGGTAGGTGTGAGCCGGTTTGACCATGACCATGTCGGCCCCTTCTGCGATGTCGAGGCGAACCTCCTCGAGCGCCTCCCTGCCGTTGCGAGGATCCTGTTGGTAACCCTTGCGATCGCCACCGTCCGCGATCGTGACGTCGACGGCATCGCGGAATGGCCCGTACATGGCGCTCGCATACTTCGCGGCGTAGGCGAGGATCGAGACGTCGTCGAAGCCCGCTTCGTCGAGCGCTGACCGGATCGCCCCGACCTGACCGTCCATCATCCCAGACGGTGCAACGACATGGGCTCCCGCCGTCGCCTGCGCAACGGCGATCCTCCGATAGTTGATCAGGGTTGCATCGTTGTCGACCTCGCCGGCGGCGTCGACGATGCCGCAGTGGCCGTGACTCGTGTACTCGTCGACACAGAGGTCAGCCATCAACACGATGCGGTCGCCCAGACGATCGCGCAGACGGCGCAACGCCACCTGGACGATGCCGTCCGCTGCCCAGGCTTGCGATCCTTCGTCGTCCTTGGTGGCCGGGATGCCGAACAGCATGATGGCCGGGATGCCGAGGGCGACCAGGCGGTCGACCTCGGTGTCGAGCGATGCGAGGTTGTGCTGCTGGACGCCGGGAAGTGACGCTATGTCGACGGGGGCCTCGATGCCCTCACGCACGAAGAGCGGCGCAACAAGGTCGTCGACCGAGAGGGTGGTCTGGGCGACGAGTCGGCGCAGTGCACCGGTACGGCGAAGCCGACGGAGGCGGCGCTGGGGGAACGTCATGGGGCGAGCGTATGCAGCGCAGCGGCGATCAGGCCATCCGTCGAGGGCTCGGCCGCGGTCGTTGCGACGGCGAGCCCCAGTCCCCGGATCGCAGCTGCCGTGGATTCGCCGATGGCGACGAGCGCGGGGAGCTCGGCCGGATCGAGCCGATCGAGCAGGCGCTCGATGACCGATGGTGCGGTGACGAGCACGAGGTCAGCGGCGCTGATGCGATCGATGTCCGACGAGCTGATCTCGGGAGCGAGCGTGCGGTATGCCGTGACCACCTCGACCTCGACCCCCCGGCGTTTCAGAGCGGCGGCGAGATCGTCCGAGGCGAGCTCGGCGACCGCGGCGACCACCCGCTCCCCCTCGAGGACCGGAAGCGTGCGACCGAGGCCGGCGGCCGACGGCTCGGGGGCTTCGAACGAGACGGTGAGACCAAGCTCCACCGCCCGGCGCGCCGTGGCTCGACCGACCACGCCTAGCCGGAAAGCTCCACCAGGGCAGGCTGTAGCGACCGCGTCCACACCGTTGGACGAGGTCACGGCGACCCAGCTGTTCTTGACGACTGCAGCCAACGCCCGGCGGAGCGCTTCGCCCCCATCGATCGGAGGTACGACCTCGATCAAGGGAACGTGCACGGCGAACGCGCCGGCACGACGAATGGCGTCGAGCAGGGGCCCGCTCTGGCTCGTGGCCCGGCACACCACCAGGTGGCGTCCGGCGAGCGTCATGCGACCAGATCCCGTAGCTGCCGGGCTGCCGCCCGCCCGATCTCTTCGTCAGCCGCTCGGTCGGAGCCCTCGGTTCCCGACACCAGGACTCGTTCGAGCCGTTGCTCGTCGATCGATGTCAGCATCGCGATGACCGTGAGACGTCCGTCGTCCCCGAGGACAGCGTTGGCCCCCGCGGGAAGATCGCAGTCGCCGCCGAGCTCGAGCAGAAAGCCGCGCTCGGCGTCGAGCATGCGGCGAGCGCCGGAGTCCTCGATCGCCGACAGGAGCTCGATCAGCTCCTCCCGGTCGGCACGACACTCGACCGCCAACGCGCCCTGACCCACCTGGGGGATCATCGCATCCGGTGACAGCACGTCCACGGTGTCGAGCTGCAGGCCGAGACGCTCGATGGCCGCGTTCGCCATGACCAATGCATCGAATTCCGAGAGCTTCGACAACCGAGTTCCGATGTTGCCTCGCAGGCCAACGAACTGGAGATCGGGTCGTAGCCGGGCGAGCTGCACCCGCCGACGATTGCTGCCAGTGGCAACGATCGCTCCCGGAGCGAGATCTGCCAGCCGGCCGCCGACGAGCGCGTCCCGCGCGTCGCCTCGAGCGGGTACCGCACCGATCACGAGCTCGTCCGGCGTGCATGCTTGAAGGTCCTTCGCCGAGTGCACGGCAATGTCAGCGGCGCCGGACAGCAGGACGTTCTGGACTTCCTTGCTGAACGCACCCTTCCCGCCGAGGGCCGAGATGGGGACATCCAACCGCAGATCGGCGAACGTGTCCATCGTGACGAGTTCGGTCTCGACCGTGCGGTCCTGTCCTGTGATCAGGTCGGCAACGTGGTGGGCCTGCCACAACGCCAGCGGACTCTTGCGCGTGGCGATGCGGATCTTCACGAGAGGTCGAAGAGCTCCCGCACCGACTCGACGAGACGGTCACCTCTCCGCGACCCTCCTGCGTCCTTGAGAGTCGCTGACGGCGGGTGAAGCAACTTCTTGACCAGACCACGAGTGAGGGCATCGACCGCTGCGGCTTGCTCTCCACTGAGGCTGTCGAGACGCTTGTCGAACCGGGCAATCTCGTCTGATCGAACCGAATCGGCCCAGCGGTGGAGGCTGCCGAGGAGCGGATCGACCTCGGCCGCACCGGCCGACCGTTGGAAGAGCGCCATCTGGTCTTCCATCACCGAGCGGGCGGCGGAGACTTCCTTCTGGCGTTCCTCGAGGCCGCGGTTGGCGAAGGCCTGCAAGTCGGACAGCACCATCAGATCGACATCGTCGAAGGCCATCACGCCAGGATCGACGTCGCGAGGCACAGCGAGGTCGAGGATGAGAAGGCGACGGCCGCTGGCATCAAGCGCGGCGCGGACCGTCGCTGCGTCGAGCACCACACCGGGAGCCCCGGTGGCGCTGACCACGACGTCGGCCGATGCGACTGCTGCTGTCAGATCATGGAAGGGCACCACATCCGCCCCGATCGGGGCGGCGATCTCAGCGGCACGGTCAGCGGTGCGATTGGTGACCGACACCAGCGCCGAAGCTGTCTTCGCCAGCGCACCGGCGACACCAGCACCCACTTCGCCGGCGCCGATGAGCAACACACGGCGTCCGGCGAGATCACCGAGACGTTCGGTGACGAGGGAGACGGCTGCGTGGGAGATCGATGCGGTCCGTCGCCCGATGGCGGTCTCGGTCCGCACCCGCTTGCCGGCGATCACGGCGTTCTCGAACAACGGATTCAGCAGTGGCCCGGCGGTTCCCTCGATGCGGGCCCGCTCCCACGCGGTCCGGATCTGGCCGAGGATCTCGTGCTCGCCGAGGACGGCCGAGTCGAGTCCGGCAGACACCGAGAAGAGATGGTCGACCGCCTCGCCATCAAAATGCACGTAGAGATGATCGACGAACGTCGACGAGTCGACACCGACGATCAGGCTCAGGGCCTCCCTGACATCTCGGTAGGCATCGTGGAAGCGTTCGGCGTGGACATAGACCTCGGTGCGGTTGCACGTCGAGAGCAACACGACCTCGTTCACCACGGGGCTCGACGCGATCTCGCTGAGCGCCTTGGGCACCACGTCGGCGGGGAGACTCATCAGCTCGAGCACGCCGATGGGGGCAGAGCGATGGTTCAGCCCGATGGCGATGACGGTCATGAGTCTCCTCGACGATGATTCGAGCGGGAACCTTTGGTCGCCGAACGCGACCATTGTCGCAGTTCTGACGGCGTCTGCACCACTCCGGCGCGGGTGGAACCCGTCACGCGACGATTCCGGTCTCTTGGGCCGGCTCGGTTCGACGGCGAGCAATCGGCACGCCGACACCGTTGCGGGCGCTGTTCGCCCGTTGTTGATAGAAGCTCAGGATCTGGAGTTCGGTCGCCAGATCAACCCGCCGGACCTCGACATCCTCGGCGGTCTGAACCGACGTCGCGGTGAAGTTGAGCAGCGAGGTGACCCCCGCCGCAGCGAGAATGTCGGCCGCCGACTGCGCTCCTTCGGGTGGGGTCGCCAGCACGGCGACGGCGAGATGCTCGCGGGCAACCACAGTCGCAGCGTCATCGATGTGCTCGACGAGAATGCCGCTGACCGAGGATCCGACGACGTCAGGATCGACGTCGAGCAAGGCTCGAACGGGGAAGCCACGATCACCCAGACCGGAGTAGTTGGCGAGTGCTCGACCGAGGTTGCCGACGCCGACGATCACGACCGGCCAGTCCTGATTGAGCCCGAGCGAGCCGCTGATCTCGAACACGAGATACTTCGTGTCGTAACCGACGCCTCGGGTTCCCGTGATCTCGAGCGACGCGAGATCTCGGCGCAGCGTGGCCGGATTGACACCGACGAGCTGGGCCAATCGGTCGGACGAGATCGTGGATTCGCCATCCTTCGCCGCATCGACCACGCACTGGAGGTACTGCGGGAGCCGAGCCACGGTGGCTTCGGAGACTCGTCCGCTGGGAACCATCATGCGAGGCTAGACAGCAGTTTTCACAAATGCACGAAGCAAGGTGGACGTGCTCGTGGGCGCCGCACACAAGTGGCTCGCTCAATTCCCGCTGGTGCCATGATCCCCGAGCCCCGCGGAGGCTGCCGAGGTGAACACGATCCGGCGGGGCACCTTGGGCGCCTCGAGCCGCTCCAAGCAGAACTCGATCAACTCGCGCTCGAGGATCGGCCGCTCGCCGACGGTCGGCAGCTTCGTTGCGGCAACGTACGCGACCAGCCGTTCCCCCGTCGTCGCGTCCGGCTCACCGACCACCGAAACCGCTTCGACGATCGAGTGAGCCCCCAGCACGCGTTCGACCTCGGAAGCCGAGACCTCGAGCCCGGACACGACGATCACGTCGTCGGGGCCGTCGGCGGTGCGTTCCCGTGCCGGCGCGTTGTCGACGAGGATCGTGGCCCCGATTGCCAGACCTGCGTGGAGAACGTCGAGCCCGGACGAATCATGCAGCGGCCCGATGCCGAGCACGACCGGCTCGTCGCCGGCCGACTCGACCAGTCTCGAGGTCATGGCATCAATGGTTGCCGCAACCTCGCCATGGGTCCGGGCCACACGCAACGCACCGATCGACAGAACGGCAGGATGGTCATCGTCGACGTCGGTGCCGGGGACCCATCCGTGGTCGAGCAACGCCAGACGATCTGCGGCGGAGGCGAAGACGTGCTTGGTTCCAGTCAGGTCGGGTCTCGAATCGGCCCAGGCGGATGCAGCGACCGCATCAGCGATCACGGCGGCCGGGTGGTAGTCGTCGACGAGACGAGCGATCTCCTTGCGAGTGGTCTGCGGATCCAAAGGCATCGAGACCAAGCCGGCAGTGACGCAGGCCAGATGGAAGACCACACTGAGGTCGGTGTTGTCGCCGATGAGCAGCACGTGATCGCCCACCTCGAGACCGGCGGCGACCAGGCCACCGCGCACGGCGCCGACCATTTCACCGAGTGCTCCGTAAGAGACCTGCCCACCACCATCGGTGATCAGTGCGACCCGCTCGTCGGCGATGACCGGAAATCGACGGGCGAGGTTGGTCATGTGAGATCGGGAGCGTCGAGTTCGATCACGATCAGTCCGGATTCGGTATCCGGATCGCCGTCGCCGCTTGGGGCCAGCACCACGAACTGGAGCGCAGCGGCGCCGAGGATCGCGAGGAGTAGTACGGCGATGGCGAGCACGACGCCGGGTCTCATGAGATCTCCAAAGGATCGATGACCGGGGGAACCGTGGTCGGTTTCTGCCCGAGCGTGACCGCTGTCGAGCCCACGGCGGTTCTGCCGGTGGCGGGCCGGAGCGTGAGCGCATCTCCTTCGTTGATCTCGAGTTCGAACGCAGCCGATCCCCGGTCGACCGCGATCGACAGGAGACCGTAGGAATCCACGAGCAGCCCGACACTGCCCGTCGAGATCTCGGCAAAGGCCTGCACTCTCTGCGCCGTTCGGGTGGTTCGGCCACCCTCGATGGAGACGTGTTCCGGCCAGGACGCCAGGTCGGCGGGATCGACGTTGAGCTGGGCGTTTCCGAACCGGTCGACCCAGAGCACCTCGGCCTTGATCGAGCCGTCTTCTGACTGTTCGCTGACGGCCAGCACGCCGGGAAGCAGGCGCATCGGATCGATCGGGGTGCCCAGATCGCGCATCGGCACACCACGACAGAGATGGGCGGCGGCCGGAGCGAAGACATCTCGACCGTCGAAGGTGGGGCCGGGCGCGGGAAGGTGGAATTCCGGATTGTCGAGAACGACGGCGTCGGTTGCTCCGCCGACGAGCGACACGGCCGGAGCGAAGAGGCCGTTGTCCGGACCGACGAGGTAGCTCTGGCCGTCACCGACCTCGATCACGATCGCCTTTCTGGCCGTGGCGACTCCGGGATCCACGACGCCAAGGACCACCCCGGGGGCGAGGTACTGCGCAGCCCGCGCCAGAGCGAGGCCGCCGGCGCGAACGTCGTGCGGCTCGATGTCGTGCGTGATGTCGATGACGGTGACACCCGGGGTCATCGTGCGAATCACTGACTTGACGACGCCGACGAACTCATCGCTCAAGCCGTAGTCGGTGAGAAACGAGATCGTGTCGAATCGGAGGGACGTCATGAGGAGCCGAGCTCCCGCGATCGCTCGGCGGCCGCCGCAACAGCATCGATGAAGGCCGAGCGGATGGCGCGCTCCTCGAGCACGCCGAGGCCGGCAGCGGTGGTGCCGGCCGGCGTGGTGACCCCGATCCTCAGGTCGGTCGCGGTGGCATCACCCGAGGTGAGCATCGTGCCCGCGCCGCGGATCGTCTGGTGGGCCAAGAGCTCTGCCACCGGCCTTGGGAGGCCCGCAGCCACTCCGGCGTCGGCCATCGCCTCGGCCACCATAAACACGTAGGCCGGCCCCGATCCGCTGAGACCGGTGACAGCGTCGAGTTGTGCTTCTGTCACGGTGACGGCGACACCAACGGCCTCGAACAACGACATGGCCCAGGACAGGTCGGCATCGGTGGCGGCCGTTCCCGGTGCGATGGCTGACGCACCCACGCCGACGAGGGCAGGCGTGTTCGGCATGACCCGCAGGACGCGCGTGCCGGGCGGAAGCACCGACTCCATGGCGGCGATGGTGATGCCGGCCGCAATGGAGACGACCAGACCGGGATCCACCAGCGACGACGCCACGTCGATCACATAGTGCGGCTTCACGGCGAGGACGGACGGGACTCCGGCGAGCGGTGCATCGAGGATCGTCACACCAGGGAGGAGATCGGCGAGCCTGGCCCGTTGCTCAGCCGACACCTCGACGACCGCAGCCTTCGATGGCTCGATCCAGGAGGCGTCGATCATCCCTCCGAGGAGAGCCTGGCCCATCTTTCCTCCGCCGATCATCTGCAATTCGGTCACGGCGGTCAACCTACCCGCTCGTCCAGATGCAGTGCCGGTGGGAGGACCGAACCCCTGTGGACTTCCCCGACCCCACGAGCGCAGCCACCCCCACCGACACAAGGAATGTTAGAAGTAAACAAACGTAGTTACAACCTGTTCAAGGGAACTTGGATGCATACCCGATACGCAGAGCCGGCCGGAAGTACTGCTCGACCCAGGCGTACAGAGATCCGAGGACTCGGTCCAACTCGTCCTCGCGCATGACCAGTTCGTTGTCGAGCGCACCTCGAAGGAAGATGGCGTTCTCTTCACCGACGGCGAACGCGGCGCCGAACAGTTGGAGGTTTCGCTTGAGGAGATGGGCGTAGAACTCCGTGTGGTTTTCCTCCGGCGCCGGCATCACGTACGTCTCGTATTGGAGCGTTCGCTGCTGGAGATGGAATCGGATCGTGAAGACGTCCTTCTCTTCACCTCGCACGCGGATGAACCAGCGCCGGGACCCCGGCTGGTCGCGATCCACGGCTGCGAGCACCGGGTTCTCGGCCAGTTGCCTGGCCAGCCAGTCATCGATGAATGCCTCGAGCTCGTCGAGGTCTGCGTTCGATCGAGGTCGGGGCATCACGCGTGCTCGCTCATCAGGTCAGCGAGTGCTGAGGTCGGAACCGAGCGTGTCGATCTCGATCGTGGGTTCCGCACACGGAGAGAGCGGTCCTCGAGTCAGATCTTCGTAGAGACGGCGAAGGCGTGCCGCCGATGTCGACCACGTGTAGTTGCGGGCCATCGCCGCAGCCGACACGGACAACCTCCGGGCGAGCACCGGATCGGCGAGGATCGCATCGACCCACGCCGCATAGTCCCGAGCGTTCCTGGACTCGACCAGATAGCCGGTGTGACCGTGTTCGACCAGCGTCAGAAGTCCGCCGACAGCCGAGGCAACCACGGGGACACCACATGCGGCCGACTCGAGGGCAACGAGCCCAAATGACTCCGATCGGCTCGGAATGAGCACGACATCGGCGGCGCGGTAGTAGGTGGACAGGAGGTGGTGAGGGATCGGCGGCTTGAACTCGACTCGATCCCGGACCCCGAGCTCGTCGATCAGCGCGTGAATGCGATCAACCTCCTCGTCGCCTTGGCTTCCGGACGCTCCCCCGACGATCCAGAGCCTGGCGTCCTTGCGTTCGATGGCGGCGAGGGTCTCGACCGCGACGTCGACGCCTTTGAGAGGTTGGATCCGGCCTACGAACAACAGCAGGGGGCGATCGTCTGTGTTGACAGCCCATCGGGCGCCGCCCTGATGTCCGGGAGAGAAGAACGCGTGGTCGACTCCCGGCGGAACGACCTCGATCCGCTCAGCGTCGGCATTGTAGAACTGCACGAGCTGCTCGGCCTCGGGGATGCAGTTTGCCAAGACGGCATCTGCGCACGCCATGACGCCGGCCTCGGCCTCGGCCCGCCGCTCTGGCTCGGGGTCGCCGCTCTCCGCCTTGACCCGGGCCAACGTGTGGAACGTCGTGACGAGCGGCAGGTCGACCATGCGCTTGAGGGCCTGGCCGGCGACACCGGACAGCCAGTAGTTGGCGTGGATGATGTCTGGACGGAACGACGTGAAGTCCTCCGCCACCCAGGAAGCGAACGGGCCGACGAGCTCCTCGAGCTGCTCCTTCGAGGCGTCGACTGGTCCGACCGGCACGTGAACAACCTCGAACCCGGGCTCGACCTCGACGACTTCGTCGAGATCGTCGGCCCATCGCCGGACGTACACACGGCACTGCAGGCCGGCCTGCGCCATGGCCGACACGAACTCACGCACGTAGACGTTCATCCCCCCACCGTCGCCGGTGCCGGGCTGCACCAAGGGAGAGGTGTGCAGCGAAAGGACGGCGACTCGACGCACAAAGCGGCTCACCGCTGCCTTCCCGAGAACCGCTCGATCATTTCAATCGTCCTTGCCGGCATCGGGCTCGGTACTGGCCGTGATGAAGCTTCGGTAGACCCCGATCAACGCCTTCTTCTGGTCGGCGTTGAGCTCGGGAGCACGCCGGATCGTCTCCTCGACGTCGCTCGAATGGGTCACTGCGCTCTCGTCGAGGATGCCCGCTCGGATGTACAACGTCTCGGACGAGATCTCGAGCGCCTTTGCGATCTGTTGAAGAATCTCGGCCGACGGCTTCCTCAAGCCCCGTTCGATCTGGCTCAGGTACGGGTTGGAGACTCCGGCGAGTTCCGCGAGGCGACGCACGGACAGTTCGGCGATGCGGCGCTGCTCACGGATGAAGACTCCGAGATCCAACGGATTGCTGTTCGCCGACTTCGCCATCGCTCAGCTCCCAAGCCCTTCGATCGATGCCTCGCCGTCGCGATAGCGACGTCCGATCTCGTTCTGCACGGCGTCGATCCTGTCGTGGAGTTGGCGCCGGAGGTCGGACAGCTCCTGCTCCATTCCCTCGACCCGCTTGAAGACCTCGAGCAGTCGATCGTCATCGAGCTCCCCAACGCCCGAGAGTTCCCTCGGCGAGATGACCGAATCGAGTCGAGTCCCGAGCGTGGCGGCCACCGGGCCCGGCTCGTTGATCTCAACAGCGCGTCCAGACGGCGCGCCAGTTTCCGACGCATCGGCCATGATGTCAGGGAGGTCGTAGAGCAGGTTGTTGAGCTGACCCGGATCGCCGTCGCCGGCCCGGCGCTGGACCTCGTGACCGATGATGTCAAGCCGACCCTGGGCAACGCGGCGAACCATCGACACGTCACCTTCGACCCGATTCGCGTCGTACCGGAAGCTGCGAAGCTCCGTGATGGGCCGAGTACCGATGTTGGCGAGAGCGTCGTCGGCGAGGAGGGTGGCGAGAGGGTCAGTCACTGGCCAGAGGCTACCGGCACCAACAGCGCGGCAAGCCAGCCGAGTGAAAGGGAGCGGTCAGACGCGCGGCATGAGCAACAACCACAGCGGCGCTGCGAAGAGGTAACTATCGAGGCGGCGAAGCGCCGGCGCCCACACGGCGCCGCGAGGCAACACCGCGGACGCAGCGATCTGGCCGAGCGGCGCGGCCACCGCCGTGAGCAGCGCGAACAGCGGGAAGCTGTTCGTGTCGAACGGCGCCGGCAGCACGAGATAGATGGCGGCGGCGGCGACGGCGAGGGCAACGATTCCGGCCACGGGACCCTCGACTGCGTTCGCCGACCCCGTCCCGATCACAAAGTCACCGACCTCGTAGGCGGAGACCATGACCACGATGGCCACGAAGCCGCCGAAGTCGAGTCGCTCGATGGCCACGATGGAACCGGCTGCGACACCGGCGGGCAGCGCCGATCGAATCAGGAGTTCACCGCGGTGCAACAGCGCCTCCGAGTGCGGGACGGGACGACCCCGGGGACCGAGGACCGGCTCGTTCGAGGGCAGCCCGGCGACGACGAGGAACACGCCGATCGCGGCGAGGATCATGCCGACGCCAACTCCGAGCGCGCCAAAGACACCGGCGATGGCCACCATGGCGGCGAATCCGGCCGCATGGGTCGGCTCGACGAGCGGCCGGTAGGCCTGACCGACCTGCAATGCGGCGGCCGCAGCCACTCCGGCCACGACGAGTCCGAGCAACGGCGTTGCGATCCAACCGGCCCCCACGACGGCGACGAACCAGAGCACACCGAGTGTGATCTTGGGGCCATCGGTGCGATAGGGCACGGCGAACCGCTGTTGATCCCATCGCTGTTGACGGGCCATGTTCCGGCGACGGTTCGCCGCGTCGCGCTTGTCGCGGATCGCGTCGACAGCGCTCGGACGTTGACCGGTGGTCATCCGCCCGACACGGGTGGGAGGACGGCCACTTCGTCGGCCACTGCGACGGCGTCGGCGGGGTCGGCGGGAGTGCCGTTGAGCCAGACCTTGCTGCCGTCGACAACTGCGCCGAAGGCATCGCCGAACTGGCCGCGAGCGACTGCGAGCACCTCGCCGACGGTGGGAGCGTCGATCTCGATCGAGCGCGTACCGGCGGCCTCCCGGGCCTGGGCGAAGAGTCGCAGCGTTGCCACGACCGGAGTCTAGGTCGCCGCCACCCCACCCTGTTCTCCACCCCTCCTGTTCGGTTCTGCGCCACCCAACCCTCACAAGCGAGGTTGAGGTGCCGCAGAACGGGAGGACCTGCACGACCGGCGGGCCTCGGTCAAACTCAGCGGATGCAACTGGGCATCTGCGTGGCATCCAAGATCGACGACATCGACTACGTCGTGCGAGCGGAGGAGCTCGGCTACGACAGCGCATGGATGGCCGACAGCCAGATGATCTGGAGCGATGTGTACGCGTCGTTGGCCATCGCTGCCCATCGAACCTCCCGCATTCGAGTCGGCACGGGTGTCGCCGTGGCGGCGACCCGGCTGGCGCCGGTCACCGCAGCAGCGATCGCGTCGATCAACCAGCTCGCGCCCGGTCGCACGTTCCTCGGAATCGGAACCGGCAACACGGCGATGCGGATCATGGGCCACAAACCCATGACCATGGCTGCCTTCGACGACTACCTCACGGCGTTGGCGCCCCTCCTCCGAGGCGGGGAGGTCGATTACACCTGGCGGGGCCAGACGTCGCCGATTCGTCACATCATGGCCGACGACGGGTTCGTGAACTTCACCGACGAGATCCCGATGTACGTGTCCGGCTTCGGCCCGAAGTCGTTGGCCCTGGCTGGGCGTCACGGTCACGGCGCCGTTCTCTCGATCCCGCCGCAACCGGCGTCCATGCACAGTGTGTGGGAGCGCCTCGAGCGGGGCGCGTCCGACGCCGGTCGGGTCATCGAGCGGTCCTCGTTCTTCACGTGTTCACTCACCACGATCGCGGTGCTGAACGACGGCGAGCGAGCCGACTCGGACCGGGTCAAACAGCTGTGCGGGGCGTTCGCCATCGCGTCGCTCCACTACGCCTACGACCAGTTCCGCAACTTCGGTCGAGTTCCGAGGTCTGGCCCGGTGGCTGAGATCTGGGACGAGTACTGCGCCGTCGTCGAGGCCACACCGGAGGACCGTCGCCACCAGCGAGTCCACGCCGGTCACAACTGTTGGGTCATGGCGGACGAGGTGCGTTTCCTCACCAAGGAGTTGATCGAGGCGACGTGTCTCGTCGGTACACGAGACCAGCTGATCGAACGCCTTCGGGGACTCGCCGATGCAGGCCTCGATCAGGTCATGATCCTGCCGCCGTTCGACCCCCGCTATGAGGTGCTGGAGACCGTCGGGCGGGAGATCCTGCCCCACCTGTAACGGGGAGATCGTCAGAGGTGGTCGGCCAGGAATTCGGTGGCGACGCCGATCGCTTCGACCATGTGAGCTCGACCGTTCTCACCGGTGTAGTAGTGCGTGGCGCCCTGAACCTGGTGCAGACGTTTCCGATCGTGGCCGATGGCGTCGTAGATCCGATGGGTGTGACTCGGCGTGCAGGCGTCGTCTGCGGTGTTGCCGACAACGAGGATGGGGATGGAGATCTTCGCGGCCGCAACCTGTGCGTCCGCCCGAGCGTGATCGAGGCTCCACTGGCTCAACCAGCTCCGCAGCGTCGAGAACCTGGCCAACCCGACGGGTCCGTCGTTGACGATCCGCGGGTCGCCCAGGTAGCACCAGTTCGGTTTCCGGTCAGACGGGTCGACGGTTGGGTCGAGCCAGCGAGGGTCGGCCATGGTGCCGTGCACGGTGAACGCGAACTCCTCGTTGTGGCGACCGGCGGCGCGGAAATCGGCGAGCCGCTGCTGGACCTCGGCGGTGATCCTCCGATTCCTCGCCTCCTGCGCCGCTCGGTAGTCGACCAGGAAGTCGGCCGAGTACGGGGGTTGGTTCGGGTTGGACGGGTCGTAGAGGTTCAGCTCGGCCCGTCGAATGTGCGGTAACGACTCGTCGGTGATCGACGGATCCATCCACTCGGTGAGCGTGCCATGCCGACTGATGTGCGCGGCCATGACGAGGAGCGCGTCTGCCGGGGGCAGCCCCGCTGCCGGCAGCTCGTATGGGTCGTCGGCGGCGGTGTCGACAATGCCGGTCCCGGACTCGGCCAGCGCTTGGTACCAGGTCGACAGCGAGCCGCCCCCCGACCAGCCGGCGAGGACGACCTTCTCGTAGCCGAGGCGATCGCGGGCGTCGGCCACGGTGGCGCCGAGATCGGCGGCGACCTTCTCCATGATCAGGGCGAAGTCCGCACCCCGGTACCGCGAGTTGGCCCAGATCACGTGGTGACCGGCCCGCGCCATGCCGCCGACGATCGGCAGGTACATGCCACCGCCGGTCGGGTGCATGAAGATCACGACCGTGTCGGACGGTTGGTCGACTGGACGCACCAGGTGACAATCGAGCCCGATCACATCGCCGCCACCGCCGTAGGTGTCACTGAAGGTCGACGTCTCACGCCGTCCGAGCACGTAGGCGATGCGCTCACACCCGGCCGGTGTTCCCGGATGGTTCACGACTTCATCGAGCGGCGCTGTCACGAGCCAACCGGGTTCGGCGGATCGGGATAGCTCGCGTATTTCAGGATCACGTCGTCCGGAGTCTGCATGATCTTCACGTAGTCGGCGGCGGGGTACGCGAGGTGCGGCTTCGTCGGATCGATCGGCGGCTGGGCAACCGTTCCACCCTCCCCTTCGAAGCCGACGGGATTCCTGTAGCGGTCGACATCGGCGTCTGTCATTCCGTACAGCTCGAGAACTTCGGGGTCGATCCAGGCGTCGGCATCGATGGGCCCAGTCGACGTGGCGACCTCGAGGACAAGGCCCTCGGGACCGGCGAAGTAGATGGAGCGACACATTCCGTGATCGATGTGTCCCATCACGTTGATGCCCCGGGAACGAATGCGATCGCGCACTGACAGGAGCTCGTCGAGCGAATCGACGTTGAACGCCATGTGTTGTGTCGTGCCGGGAGCGGACGGACCGGCGCCGGTTCCGGCGTGGGTGACCCCGAGCTGGGCGTCGACCTCGTGGTTCTCCGGCAGGTCGACGAACGACAGCGAGCAGAAGTCGTTGAGACGGAGGAAACAGTGCTTGCCACCCGGTACCCCGTGCATCCAGAACAGGCCGACCAGTTCGGCGCCGAGCACATCGGTGAAGAACTCGATCTGCGCCTTCATGTCTGCGGTACTGACCGCGAGGTGGTGGAAACCATTGATCCGGGTGGTCATACATCGCATGCTCTCATGCCGCGTCGGCCCTGTCACAGGGCCGACGTCCGCTGGCCGTCACAGCGACTGGCTAGGGTCGATCTGGTGCCAGACGCCGCGTCATCAACCGTCGCCTCTCTCGAGTCGCTGCCGCCGACCACCCTTCTGCTGACCCGTCACGGGCAGTCCACATGGAACGCCGACAAGCGGTGGCAGGGGCAAGCCGACCCTCCGCTCTCCGACCTCGGCCGCGAGCAGGCGTGGGAGGCAGCCCGTGCCGTCGGCACCGTCGACCTCGTCGCCACGTCGCCCCAACAGCGGGCGCTGGAAACAGCGACGATCATCGGCGACATGATCGGCGTTGGCCCGGTGGTTGCGCTCGACGGTCTCCGTGAACGATCGGCCGGCTCGTGGAGCGGGCTGACGAGGGACGACATCGAGGAGGCGTTCCCGAGCTGGCTCGCCGACGGCAGGCGACCGGATGGCTTCGAGAGCGACGAGGTGTTGCTGGAGCGGGTGCTGCCGACGCTCCACGCAATTGCCGCTACCTGCCCTGGCGGAATCGTCCTGGTGGTCTGTCACGGTGGCGTGATCAGAACCGTCGAGACCCACCTCGGCCTCGATGAGGGCCGGGTGCCCAACTTGTCCGGCCGCATCATCACCTTGCGCAACGGATCATGGCAGCCAGGTGACCAGCTCCGGCTGGTCGACGCCGACCGGTCGACTGGCGGGGACGGGCTGCGGGTATGAGCGACCAGCTGCCGTTGGCCATGTTCACCATCGACGTCATCCGCAGCGCGAAGCGAAAGAAGACCAGCCAGGCCCGGCTCCGCGGCGAGGTGCTCGAGGTTCGGATCCCATCGTGGTTCTCTCGCGAGCAGGAGTCCGAGACCGTCGACCACTTCGTCTGTCGATTCGAAAGGGCTCACACATCCGGCCAGATCGACCTCTCCGAACGGGCCCGCCACTGGGCAATGACCCTCGGGCTGCCGGAGCCGGAACGCATCACATGGGTCACGAACCAACGCGACAGGTGGGGTTCGTGCACGCCGTCGCAGGGGACGATTCGGTTGTCAGATCGCCTCGCGATCTTCCCGGTTTGGGTGATCGATTACGTCGTCGTCCACGAACTCGCTCACCTGGTCGAGTCGAACCACAACGACCGCTTCTGGGCGATCGTCGGCCAGTACGAACTGACCGAGCGAGCCCGCGGCTACCTCCTCGCCAAGGGTCACGACGGACACTGAACTCCTGACTCCTGCCGGCGCTCCCTCAGGAACCGACCAGCTCGAAGTCGCCCCACCCCGATCCTGTCTTCAATACCTCATTGACTCGCTCCCAGCTCGCGTCGAGAGCGGGGTTCAGCCGGTCGGGCACACTGTCGGTGCGCATGCCCGGTCCGGATGGATGGATCGTGAGCGTCTCGAGGTCGACGAAGACGGGCAACACCTCGAGCCGGTCGACAGCAAAGGACCCATCGTCCTGCTCGACGACGGTGGCCGTCACCATCAGCTCGTCCCGCCTGACCAGCTGGGTCTGGTTCGACAACAGGTTGCCGACGCCGTAGACGAGCCATTCACCATCGACGCGTTCTATCGGCTGCACGACGTGGGCGTGGTGACCGATGATCAGGTCGATGTCGTCCGATCCAAGCAGCCTCGGGCCAAGGTCAGACTGTTGTCGGCTTGGTTCATGGCGGTACTGGTCCCCCCAGTGGAGCGACAGCACGACGAAGTCGGCGCCGGCTGCTCTGACCGCTTCGGCGTCGTCGAGGATTCGTTGTTCGTCGATGGCGTTGGCGGCCCACGGCTGATCGTTCGGCAGGGTGAAGCCGTTGAACCAGTAGGCATAGGCGAGGTGAGCGAAACGGATGCCCTCGATGTCGTACCAGGTGCTGGATGCGGACTCTTCCGACGACCGGGCCGTGCCCGTGTGGCGAAGTCCGGCATTCTCCAACACGTCGATGGTCTCGAAGGTGGCAGCGGTTCCCCTGTCGAGTGAGTGATTGGACGCAGTACTGCATCCGTCGAAGCCGACCGATGCGAGGTCGGCGGCGATCGCACCGGGGCCTCTGAAGACCGGGAAGCTCGACAGATTCTCGTTGGCACCGTCGAGGTTGACCTCGAGATGGCAGACACTCCAGTCCGCTTCTTCGATCCAGGCCCGAACGGGCTCGAACATGGGAGCGAAGTCGTAGCCGTCCTCGTCGACCGGATCTGCGGCCCCCGCAGCGACTCGCCACACGCGGGAGTGCAGCAGCACATCACCGGAGAAGCTGAGGGTCGCCACCCGTGGGGCGGCAGTCTCAGCAGTGGTCGGTAACTCGGTGATCGGCAAACCCGTGGTCGTCGCCGAGCCCGGCGGCGGGTTCGTCGTCGTGCCCGGTGTGACCGTGATTTCCGTCGTCGCTGATGCGGACAGAGCGGCCGACCAGATGCTGGGCGTCGGCGCCTCGGCTCTCGTGGCCAGCGCCATGCCGGCGGTGGCGACAAAAATGAACGCTGCGACCTTTGCCGCTGTTCCCCCTCGCATCGGCGAAATCTAGCTCACCGGCTTCACGAGCCAGAGTCGGCCACCACGTCGCGGTCGAGGTCAGCCAGTGTCTCGTCGACCATGTCGAGGTCGGCCGACAGCCGGTCGAGATCGGCCATGGTCGGCAACACGTCGACTGTTGGCAACCCGGCGGAGGCCACGGGGGCCACGGTCGGCGGCGGCGAGAACTGATCGGGGTACTCCACGAGCTCGATCCTAGGGCCTTCGGCTGGATCAGCTGCCCTCGCCCTCGGCGGCTTCGTCCACCACCGGAGGTTCCGTCGATGGCGGCGGGGGTTCGGCCAGCAGGAGCGGCAAGCGGGCGAAGCCGACGCCCTGCACGCCTTCGAGCCCTGCGATGACCGATTCCGATTCATCGATGACGTCGACCAATCCGACCTGGCGGCCTATCTCACCGGTACGGAGAAACACGACCCGACGGCCGTCGAAGGACAACGACTCGATCTGTTCGCCAGGGGCGCCGACCGGCTCGGAGAGCAGCGTTCGGCCCGAGGCCAGTTCCAGCACGGTCAACATGGTCGAGGCCGGAAGGCCGTCTTCTCGGTAGGTGATCTCGGTGTAGGCGACGACGTCGCCGCCGGGGCTCAGGGCGACAGCGCCGAAATACGGACGGCGGGGCACCGGGCACTCCGGATCAGAGGGGCCACCGAGATCCACCCGTTGGCCAGAGGTGTTGAAGAAGGCAAGCGTGCCGCACGCGTCGTCGCCGATCGCGACAGCCTGAATGCCGTTGCTCGACGAGAAGGCCACCACGCCCCGTCCCGCCTCGAATCGGGTGAACGTCTCGCGTTCGCCATCGACCAGCTTGACCCGATCGATGCCTCCTGGAACTGCGAGGAAGACCTGGACCGCCAGCGTGTCGTCGACGAAGCCGGCATCGAGCAACGAACCGTTGCTCTGGCTGACGAGGGTCGGTGCCGCCCCGTCGGCGGGCAGCCATTGGACAGTCTCGCCTTCGAGCTGGGCCACCAGACCACCGAGATAGTCGTCGACCACCCGTTCGACCTGTGCGCCCGGGAATCGATCGCCGAGATCGGTGATGAGGCCCCTCTCGATGGTGACCAACTTCGACCCGAGGCTGGCGAGCACGGGAGAGACGTACCCCTCGGGTCGGGGCGGCGCGAACACAGCCGAGACGTCGGCCGAAACCACCTCTGGCTCCGAGAGGGTCTCCGGATCTTCGTTGGCCAAAGTGGTCGAGGTGGGGCTCACTCCCTCGCCCAGATAGGGCTGGCCGATCTCGGCACAGGCGGAGAGAAACAAGGCTGCCGCCAGACACGAGACGAAGGCGCGAGAACAGGGGCCGGACACCCCGCCATGTAAGCACCTCGGCGACGAAACGACGTGTCAGCTTCGAGCGCGCCGAGCAGACGCCGTGGCTACCCTGCCGAGTGGGCCGCTAGCTCATCTGGTTAGAGCAGGGGACTTTTAATCCCAAGGTGCCGGGTTCGAGTCCCGGGCGGCCTACCACTTCGTTCGTTCATGGACGCTCATAAACTGCACTGCTCATCACTGACCACGCTCGAAGTGGGCCTGCAGCACTCGGCTGCCAAATCACGCACCGCTGGTGTTCACGACTACCCTCTCGGACCTGTGGCGCTTCGGCGTCCGCATCGTCACCACGTCCCGGAGTTTCTCAATGCCGAAGAAGGCAATCGACCTCGACACCCCGTTCAGCACGGGAGAGACCGTGATCATGGCCCGCCCGTATCGGAACATCCCTGACGGGGCCGAGGGCAAGGTCAAGCTGATCAACGGACTCGAAACCCTCGATGGTGCCAGCCCCTGGATCCGCTATTGGGTTCGTTTCAAGGACTACGGCCTCGTTGGCCAGGTGAGCCATACAGACCTCGCCCGTCCCTACCAGTTCGGCGCTTGGCTGGACCGAGAAGAAGAGCGGGCGCGGGCTGAGCTCGTATCGAGCTCGGCCGATGCGGCTGCCGCGGATGACGCACCGGCTGCCGCGATCGGTGCCGGCGACGGCATCGCCAGTCAGATCCCGGCGCTTCTTCTGGAGCGCAGCAAGGCTGCCAAGGCTCGGCTCCTCGGCGGTTGATCGTGCGACGTGCGGCGTTGCTCGCCGTCGTCTGCGCGCTGTCGGTGTCGTGCGCAGCGGCTGAGGCCGAGCTCGACAGAATGCAGGCGCTCCCCGTCGAAGTCACTACCGACGAGAACGGGCAGGAAAACCTCGTCTACGCGCTCGACGACGTGGTGGCCGAAGCCACACCGACGACCGAATCGGAGACAACGAATCCAGACGAGTCCGACGACCCGGCCGAGCCGGAGCTCTCGACCAGCGAAGATCCGACCGAGACGACCGTGCCCGCGCCGGACGATTCCGGCGTCGCCGTCACCGAGCCCATCGTGCTGGAACGCTTTCCCCATGATGGCGCTGCCTTCACCCAGGGACTCGCCTTCGCTGACGGAGTCCTGATCGAGAGCATCGGCTTGTTCGGTGAATCGGCTCGACGCCGTGTCGCTCCGGCCAGCGGGGAGGTCATCAGCTCGGCCCGCCTCGATCCTGACTTCTTCGGTGCCGGTCTCACCGTGGTCGACAACCAGGTGATCCAGCTCACGTGGCAGCAGGGAACAGCGATCGTGAGCGATCTCACCACCATGCTCGAGCTCTCCCGTTTCACCTACGACGGGGAAGGCTGGGGTCTCTGTCGCCTCGACGACGGATCCTTGGTCACCAGCAACGGATCGGGTTTCCTGACGTTGCGCGAGGCGGCGACGTTCGAGGTGATCGGTGAGATCGAGGTCACGCTCGACGAGCAGCCGACGACCAATCTCAACGAACTCGAATGCGTCGGCGACTCGATCTACGCCAACGTCTGGTTGGAGAGCGACATACTCGAGATCGATGCCGCGAGCGGGAAGGTCACCCGGGTGATCGATGCGTCTGCCCTGCTCCCCGGAGACCTCGGACCGGACGACGTCCTCAACGGCATTGCCTACCGTCCCGAGTCGAACACGTTCTTCCTCACGGGCAAGCGGTGGACCGTCATGTACGAAGTGTCATTCGGTTGACGTGACCAGCCACTGGCGGTTCGGAGCGGGAAGGGTTCTCGTCGGCGCGCTGGTCGCGCTCGCAGCCACTGCGTGCTCATCGTCTCCGGACGCTGCAACCAGTTCGATCACGACGGACCCGGTCGATGCCGCCGCTGCGAGCTCCGAAGGCCCATCGACGGAGCAGCCGACGTCGAGCGATTCCACATCGGGCGCGGGGCAGGCGACGCCGGTGTCCGAGCTGTCCGGCTCGCTCTCGATCGAAGTCATCGCCACGCACCCTCATGACCCCAACGCGTTCACGCAGGGTCTCGAACTCACCGACGACGGCCGGTTCGTCGAGAGCACGGGGTTGTACGGCGAATCCGACCGACGAATCGTCGACGTCGACACCGGCACGGTGGAGGCCATCGTGGCGCTCGACCCCAACCTGTTCGGCGAAGGTATGACCATCGTCGGCGACGAACTCGTCCAGATCACCTGGAAGGCCGGGACCTACATCCGATCCGACCTCGGGACCCTCTCCGAGATCAGCCGCGGGACCTACGACGGCGAGGGCTGGGGTCTGTGCCACGACAGCACCCGGTTCGTGATGAGCAACGGAACGTCGACCCTCACGTTCCGCAACACGACCACCTTCGACATCGAGCGCACCGTCGATGTCGCACTCGACGGCGAACGGGTGGCGAACCTCAACGAGCTCGAATGTGTCGATGACCGCGTGCTGGCCAACGTGTGGCTCAGCGACGACATCCTCGTGATCGATCCGGCCACGGGCGTGGTGGTCGCGACCGTCGATGGCTCCGAGCTCCGCCCGGATGATGCACCGATCGAGGACTCCTCGTTCGCACTCAACGGCATCGCCCACGACCAGACGACCGGCCACTGGTATCTGACGGGCAAGCGGTGGCCCGTGCTCTACGAAGTCGTGCTCTCCTGATCGACGGGTGCGGCGGTCGGATCGGCCAGGACGGCCGGCAGGTGCTCGAGCAGCCGATCGAAGATCAGCCCGCCGGCAGGAGCCAGCAGGTGATCGGCACCGTCGAGCAGTACCACTTCACCGGTGCCTGCCAGCGCCCGAACCACCTCACTGGCCTGCATCGGCAGGATCTGGTCGCGGGTGCCATGGAAGAAGAGAAGGTTCCGGTCGCCCAGGACCCCTGCGTTCTCACAGCCCGCCGACTGCGTGGCGAACGTGACCGCGCCAGGGACGCTGTCCCGCTCCAGGTGCATCGCGGCCCGTAGCGCGACCGCGCCACCGAACGAATGACCGAGCGGAACGAACCGCCGGGCGCCATGCCGAGCAGCGAGTTCCATCGCGCTGACGGTGTCGATCACGCACATGTCGAGATCGTTCGGCGACCGATAGTCGACTCGCATCACCCCGATCCCGAGGTCGGGGAGGGCCCGCCCGAGACGCTGGTAGAGACCCTGATCAGGGCCGAGCAGCCCCCCCATCGCTCCGCCGACACACACGATCACAGCGTCGAGGTTCTCCGCGCCGTGCCACAAGATCGTGAGCAGGCCCCGTGTCGTGTACAGCTCGAGGTGATCGAGGTTGTCGTCGACCGTCACGGTCTGCATCGCCATGACGCCAAGCGAATCGAGAGGCGACAGCCCGGTTGCATCGTCCTCACTCATGAGCGCAGACCTTAGGCTCATCGGCTGTGAAGGTCCTCGTGGTGCACGCCCACCCCGACCCGGAATCGTTCGGTGCAGCGGTCCGCGACGCGGCAATGCGAGGCCTCGCGGCCGCCGGACACGACGTGACACTGCTCGACCTCGAAGCCGAGAACTACCAGCCCTGCCTCACCGGGGCCGAAGACTCCGATCCCGTCGTCCAGCGCCACATCGATGCCGTCCGGACTGCCGATGCGCTGATGTTCACCTACCCGACCTACTGGTCCGGCTTCCCCGCTGTGTTGAACGGCTGGATCGAACGAACACTGCTGCCCGACGCCGGCATCTCTGACCGTTCGAACGGCACGCTTCGAAGTGAGCTCCGCCGTGTCAGACACATTGTGGGGATCACCACGTATGGGTCGCCGCGGGCCTACCGATGGTTGGTCGGCGACGCGGGGCGGCGCACGCTCCGACACCTCCGATGGAGCGCCGGCCTTCGCTGCCGCTTCCATTGGCTGTCCCTCGACAGACTCGACGGGCGAACCCATACGGAGCGGAGCGTCTTCCTGCTCGAGGTCGAGCAGGCCATGACCGAACTCATGACGGGAAGGCGCTGAGATGCGGTCACTCGTGGTCGTCACCCACCCGAATCCCGAAGGACTGGCGCGACAGGCACTGGCGCGAGTGGTCACCGGGCTCGAGCGTGCCGGCGACGAGGTTCGCATCATCGACCTCGATGCCGAGAACTTCGATCCCAGGCTGACCGTCGACGAGAAGCGACGCCACCTCGATCCTCCCGAGACCAAGCCGTGGATCGCCGATCACGCCGAGGCGCTTCATTGGGCCGAGCGCCTGGTGCTGGTCTATCCCACGTGGTTCGGTGGCTTCCCCGCCAGACTCAAGGGCTGGTTCGATCGCACCTGGATCACGGGCGTGGCATATTCGCTTCCCGAGGGAGCGACCCGCATCCACGCGGAGCTCACGAACATCCGTCGACTCGAGATCGTGACCACCCACGCCGACTCGCGTTGGTCGAACGTGCTCAGTGGACGCCCAGGGCGACTCATCGCGTTCCGGACCCTGCGCTTGCTGTGCCACCCGTTGTGCCGCCGACGATTCCACCCGATCTACTCGGTCGGCACAGCGAGCGGCGACGAGATCGAGACCTGGCTCGAACAGCTCGAAGAGAAATTCGCCGGCCGCTCGTCCCGAGGTGTTGTCGTCAAGCGCCTGTCATGAAGCGCCTGACCGATCAGGCCGGCTGGCGCTGCTTGGCTTCGCGCTTCGCCTTCATGCGAGCGGCTATGCGCCCGACCTTCCCGATATAGGTGATCGTACGTTCCCGGGCCGCCTCGGCATCACCGTCGAGGCCCTCGAGTTCGTCGATCTTCCAGAATCCCATGACCACGGGCTCGAGGATCTGCTCGTAGTGATTGATGAGGTCGTAGATCCCGGCGTTCGCGATCGCCTTCGAGTGGGCGGCGAAGTCGGGAATTCCGGTACCCGGCATGGCGAAATCGGTGACCTGACGCTCCAGCGCCATCATCATCTCGGACGGGTTGCGTTCGAACCCGGCTTGCGCGATGTCGCGGTAGAAGAGGAAGTGGTGGTTCTCGTCGATCGCGACGCGGCGCATGATGTCGTAGCCGACTCGGTCCTGCTGCTCGATGAGCTTGCCGGTGTTGCGATGCGAGATCCGGGTGGCCAGTTCCTGGAGTGTCACGTAACACATGCCATCAGCGGCGCTCGCCGGCTCGGGAACCTCGCCCTTGCTCATCTGCACCATTCGGCCGCGTTCGAGTGCCACCGGATCGATGGCGCGGGTGACCGTCAGGTAGTCGCGGATCGCGACAGCGTGACGGCCTTCCTCGGCAGTCCACCGACGGACCCATTCGCCCCACGCTCCGTCCTTGCCGAACATGCGCTCGATGTCACGGAAGTAGTAGGGCAGATTGTCCTCGGTGAGGAGATTCACGAACAGGGCGCTCCGCACCTCGGGACTGAGGTTGCTCTCGGATGGGTCCCACTCGTAGTCGGGTTCGAAGTCTCGGCCCCGACTCCACGGCACGACGGCGTGTGGGTGCCACTCCTTCACAACAGCGAGGTGCCGTTCGAGGAGTTCCTCGGCAACCGACTCGAGCTCGCCCAGGAAGTCGACGTCTGCATCAATGACCATGGGCCGGAAGCCTACCGACCGGTAGGTAGGCCCCGCTCGTCGCGAGAGAAAAAGGGCGGCACCATCGGCGCCCTGGTGACCGCAACACAAGTTGCCGAGCCAATCATGCGATAGTGGTTCAGTGCCGGCCAAGGAAGACGATGCAACGGTGACGTTCCCCGCCACTTCGACCTTTGCCCGGCTCGGGCGTGTCACGGCCTCCGGGCTCACCCTGCGCCTCGGGCTCGACATCGCACGCGTGGAGAAGCTGCGTACAGCGATCGACCTCGCGGTCGCTGCAATGGAGGGGAAGGGCGACATCACGCTCCGCTCTCATTGGCACGACGACTTCATCGAGTTCACGATCAGCAACCCGGATGCGGTCGCCGAGAACGCCGGCGGTGCGCTCACCGTTCAACTCGCCGAACTCGTCGATCATGCTGTTGTCGAAACCACCGAGATCACACTCGGCCTGAACTGACTCACCAGCGTCTTCGCAGGGCTTGTCGTGCCGGCAGTCGACTTCGCCGCAGCGCCTCAGTCGACGATGTAAGACCGATTGGCGTCGCTGACCTCTGCCCCGCTGAACCGCACTGCCTCGGCCTCGCCGATCACCTGGAAGACTGCCGTCGACGTCACGCAGACCAGGCCCTTCGGCGTTTCGATGCGGCCACGGGTTCGGACCCGGTCGCCCTCGCGGCTCTCCACCTCGGCCACCGCTCGGTACTCGGTGTCGAGTCGCACCGCTCGGGGAAACGTCGCCGATGTCTCGACCGTGACGGCCCACGAGCCGGCGAGCGCGATCACGGCCCAGGCCTGCACCTCGTCGAGCACGGCCAGGCTCACTCCCCCGTGAACCAACGTGGGGGCGCCGCTGAACTCGGCGCCGAGCTCCATCGCCGTCCAGACCTCACCGGTCTCGTCGTCGGCCCACAGCTCGAGTTGGAGACCAGCAGCGTTCGACTGCTCACAGACGAAACACGACGATTCGAGACCCCAGTCATCGTTGGTGAGCCGACGAGGGCTCATGTTCCCGAGCTCCCGAAGCCGGCGGCGCCACGATCGTCTGGCCCGTCCGGCAGGCTGTCGGCCAGCGCAAGGGCGAACGCCGGCACCTCGATGACCAGCAGCTGGGCGATTCGTTGCTCTCGCGTGATCGTCACCGGTTCATCGCCGTGGTTCACGAGGATGACGCCGATCTCGCCCCGATACCCAGAATCGATCAGGCCGGGGGCATTCAACACTGCGACACCGTCGTGGAGAGCCAGACCGGATCGGGACAGCACGAGCCCGGCACATCCTTCGGGAATCGCAACGGCGAAACCGGTCGAGATGAGCTGACGGGACCCAGGCATCAACACCGTGTCGATCGACGATGCGAGATCCGCCGCCGCATCTCCGGCTCGCATCTGCTTCGGCGCCGGGAGGTCGGCATCGAGACGGAGCAGCGGAACCGGGCGGGGATCAGTCGGCATGGCGCCGCAGGCTAGCTCGCGGTCGACGGCGACCAGCCAGAGGCCGCACAGCTAGGCTCGCGCCGTGCTCGCCTGGATGGACCTCGAAATGACCGGCCTCGACCCGAAGCAACACGTGATCGTCGAGATCGCCACGCTCATCACCGATGACGATCTCACGATCGTCGCCGCCGGTCCCGAACTCGTCGTTCACGCCACCGAGGAGCAACTCGCCTTGATGGACCAGGTCGTCGTCGACATGCACACCAAGTCTGGTCTCCTCGATCAGATCCGTGCCTCCACCATCACCCTCGAAGATGCCGGGGCACAGACTCTGGCGTTCCTCACCGAGCACCTCGACGCTGGCGTGGTGCCGCTGTGCGGCAACAGCATCGGGATGGATCGACGATTCCTCGCCGAGTACCTGCCCGAGATCGAGGGGTTCCTTCACTATCGATCGATCGACGTCTCGACCATCAAGGAATTGGCTCGACGTTGGTTCCCCAAAGCCCTCCATAGTGCGCCTCGCAAAGAGGTCGCCCACCGTGCCCTCGACGACATCAAGGAAAGCATCAAGGAACTCGGACACTACCGAGCGACCGTGTTCACCGCCTCCGCCAACGGCTCGAGCAGCCCAGACGCCGCCGGCTGACCATCGACTTCCCACCACAATCGACGGCGGTCCGCTGAGTCCGGGCCCCATGCGATCGTCACCTCGTCGCCCGGTGCGATGCCGGCGCCGTACTCGATGACGCATCGCAGGGGGCGAGTCACCGGGCGTGCACGAAGGTGCTCCTCGATCACCGCCCAGTACGCCGCGTTGTTCATGTGACCGAACGTGTCGAAGTCGACCGCTCGAAGCGGCCACGGGCTGCGCCGAATCGAGCTCGGGTCGAAACCAGCGGAGTCGACCGCGTCTGGGCGTCGTAGCTCGTGGCGCGCACTGACGGTGCGGTCGCCCGCCGCTTCGGCATAGTGCCGCAGGAAGTCGTTCGACAGGGGACGCGGTCGCCCGCTCTCCGTGTCGATGTGCACCCACAAGGTTGCAACGTCGTAGCTCGCTCCGGCCGAACCGCGCACAATCAGGCGTCGCTCGGCCCACCGCTTACCCAGTCGGCCGCAGAACGTTTGGATGACGAGATTCTCACCGAAGACGCCCGCGTGATGAGCCTCGACCGTGGTCCTTCGCACGACGAAGGCGAGGTCGTCGACAAGTCCGGCATCAGTCGTGTCATCGTTCGAAACGTCCTGGGTGTACCGGGTCAGCGCGTCGAGTCTGAGACGTCCGGATGGGTCCACATCACCGAGGCGAACCGGACGTCGGCCAGTGAAGACGCGACCTGAGTCAGGCAAATCCACCATCTTGAAGGTCGGCTGATCGTCGCCGGATTCGGCGGTCATCGAAGGATTCACTGGCACCGTTCGCACGGTAGTCCGCGTAATTCGGTTGACATCTCCGCGAGATCGCACTTCCCTATCAGAACCGCAGCACGGTGCGGCCGGTCTCTCGAAGGTCTGCCCGATCCAGCGCTGCACGATCCGTACCGCCAACCGAAGGACACGTCCGATGATCAACTCGACGCACAACATGAAGGTCGCCATGGCGCCCTCCTGTTCGCGCATCGAGCGCGATCAGGACCTGGCATACGCCGTGCGCGCCAATGGCATTTTCGGTGTTGCCACCGGTGGGTTCTGGACGCTCGATCCGCACACCACCAAGCCGCACCACTCCCTGCGAGAGCGACGACCCTGACCCGTCAGGATCTGTCCTCGAAGCCGCTGGGAGCACTGCTCCCAGCGGCTTTTCTGCTTTTCGGGGCACCGACCTTCATCCCAACCTCGACAACACGACCCACCAGCCGTACAGAACCAGCGAGAAAGCAAGCCAATGACCATGTTGCACATCGACCCGAGACCACCCAGTACCACCGCCAGCGTCGACACGCCGGTTGCGTTCGGTACAGCCGATCCGACCACGGCGAACGACGACTGGCAAGCACTGGCCGTCTGCGCTTCGGTGGAGAACGCCGGCGATCTCTTCTTCTCCGAGGAGTTGGGCGAGATCGCTGCCGCCAAGCGGATCTGCGCTGAATGCCCAGTGATCGCACCATGCCTCGAGGCCGCCATCCGGCGGGCCGAGCCGTGGGGCGTCTGGGGTGGCCAACTCTTCTACAACGGTCGGATCCTGGCGAACAAACGTCGCCGGGGCCGTCCACCCAAGAACCCTCGCCCGGAGGATCAGCTGCCGGAGATCCCGATCCCCGAGCATCTGCAGCGAATGATTGCCTGAGGGTGAGCACCTTGCAGAGCGGCCGCCACCGGCCGCTCTGTGAGGGCGACATGGACGACCGGCGACGCCGGGCAGGACGAGCGACGACAACGAGCTCATCCCGAACCCGCCGCTGGTCGTCGTCGCGTCCGGGCCCTTCCGGCGGCCCCGCCAGCTGGTCGTCGTCGCGTCCGGGCCCTTCCGGCGGGCCCCGCCAGCTGGTCGTCGTCGCGTCCGGGCCTTTCCGGCGGCCCGGGAATGACGCACGGGACCCACCGGTTTGGGAACGGGAGCGCTGAACCTGTCGTGAACAAACCGCACTCCGACATCGCTTGGCGGCCACGAGCAACGATGATGGAACCCAGATGACTGATCTCCGGACGAGCAAAGACAAGGCGCCAGGGCCCACCGCAGGTTTGCCGCGCTGGCTTCCGATGGCACTGGGGTTCGTCGCTGCGGTGGCGCTGCTGGGTTTCATCGCTGGCACGTCCGGATCGAGCGACGATCCCGAGACACTCGGCGAGTTCACCTTCCAGACCACTGAAGGCGACACCCTCACGATCGGCGAGTTCGAAGGCACGCCGATGGTCGTCAACTACTTCGCCTCTTGGTGTGCGCCGTGCCGGGCCGAGCTGCCCGACTTCGAGTTGGTCCACCAAGAGACCAAGGACGACGTCATGTTCCTCGGAGTGAGCCGGGACACCGTCACCGATTCGTGGCGCTCGCTGATCGCCGAGACCGGCGTGACCTACACCACCGTGTTCGAGGGCAACATCCAAGGCTCGTTCGCCCATCTCGAAGCAACGTCGATGCCCACTACCGTCTTCATCAGCGCTGACGGCACCATCGAACGTGTGTGGTCTGGCGCTCTGACCGACGACAAACTCCGCGAACTCATCGCCGAGCACTTGACCTGAACCGCTCGGGTCTGTCGACCCGGCCAACCCTGGAGATCCCCTGTGGGAGAACTGTTCGAAGCCAGATCCTTCGCCCTCGGCATGATCGCTCTGATCAACCCGTGTGGTTTCGCGCTCCTGCCCGCCTACCTGGGCTTCTTCCTCGGTCTCGACGACGACGACGCCGGCGACAGCAGGATCACGGTGCTCAACCGGGCCCAGATCGTCGGGCTCTCCCTCTCCCTCGGATTCATGGCCGTGTTCGGCATCCTCGGCCTCGCCTTCGCAGGCGTCATCGGAGAGATCTCGGCCATCCTGCGCTACATCACGCTGGGAATGGGTGTGCTCTTGGTCGTGCTCGGCATCGCCATGCTGCGTGGGTTCCAGCCGCTCCTCAAGCTGCCGAAGCTCGAAAAAGGAACCGGGAGCCGCTCGTCGGCCTCGATGTTCGTGTTCGGCGTCTCGTACGCAGTCGCATCGTTGTCCTGCACGATCGGCATTTTCATCAGCGCCATCCCGGCCGATGGGTCGAGCTTCGTCGACCGATTCGGCGCCTTCCTCTCTTACGGGCTGGGTATGGGATTGTTGGCCACGGTCCTCACTCTCGCCGTCGCCTTCGGCAAAAAGGGGATCGTCACCGGGATGCGTTCGATCCTCCCGCGAATCAATCTCATCTCCGCCTTGATACTGGTGGTCGTCGGCGCCTATGTCACGGCATATGCCGTCTGGCAGATCCAAGTGTTCGACGATCCCACCAGCATCACTCCTTGGCTCGACTCGATCGTCACGAGGGTCGAAGGTTGGCAGAACAGCCTCTCCGAGACAGTCGGCGACGCGGCGCCGACTCTCGGGGTGATCTTCCTGGTCGTCAACGTCGGCCTTGCCGCCGCCGGCGCGATGGTCCGCTCCAACCGTCCCTCGACGCCGACGAAAGAACCGTCGATCACCGGGTCTGCCCAGTGAGGTTCCGGGACTGAGGATCTGGCAAGCTCGTTCGATGCAAGAGGTCAATCGCGAACCCATCTCGTTCGCTGAATTGTTGGCGATGCCAGATGTCGACGAGCAGCTCTCGGTGGGCTCGCGCTTCGGCTTCTGCGCGTTTCACGGCGGGAACCTCGAACGTCGTACCGAACTGGTGGCTCGAGAAGCAGCCGATCGCTCGGGGGCGTCCTACTACGGCGTGGTGCAGCCCAAGGGCACGAGGCACCACATCCCATCAAAGAAAGTGTCTCCCGCCGAATCGGACCGACTGGCCGAGTTCATCGACCACTGTGACGTGGTCGTCGCCATTCACGGCTACGGGTTGCAGGGCCGCTGGATCGACCTGCTCTTCGGTGGCGGCAATCGGGTGCTGGCGTCCCACATGGCCCACCACGTGCATCGGAGCGCGCCGTCCTACCGGTGCGTCGACGAACTCGACGAGATCCCGACGCGGCTGCGAGGTGTGCATCCCAACAATCCGGCGAACCTCCCCCGGTTCGGTGGGGTACAGATCGAGTTGCCACCTCGCATTCGAGGCTTGACCCCGATGGCGTTGTACTGGCCCGGCCACGATCACCGTACCCAGACCTTTCCTCACCTCGAGTGGTTGATCGAAGGGCTGGCCGAGGGCGCCATCGCCTGGACCGAAAAGAACGCCGCACCCCGCTGATGCCCCAAACCCGAGGTTTGGGGCCCCCATTTCCGGGGGTCACAGCCCCTGGTTGACCAAGCCGGCCGCCGAACGAGTCGGGGGTCGGGGCACCCACTAGGTTGCGTCAGTGGACTATCGCATCTTCACCGAACCGCAGCAGGGCGCCTCGTACGACACGCTCCTGGCCGTCGCACGAGCCGCCGAGGAACACGGTTTCGACGGATTCTTCCGCTCAGACCACTACGTGAAGATGGGCGATGTGAGCGGGCTCCCGGGGCCGACCCATGCGTGGGTCACGCTTGCCGGATTGGCCCGTGACACCGAACGAATCCGGCTGGGCACGTTGGTGAGCCCGATCACGTTCTACGACCCCGGAACGCTGGCCATCATGGTCGCACAAGTCGACGAGATGAGCGGAGGCAGGATCGAACTCGGAATCGGCGGCGGCTGGTTCGAGGCCGAGCACGCTGCCTACGGTTTGCCGTTCCCCGATCTCGGAGAACGAATGAGCCGGCTCGAGGAAGGGCTCGAGCAGATGACCGGTCTGTGGACCACGGCGGAGGGGGACACCTTCGATCACCCGGGCCAGTTCCATCAGTTCGTCGAGTCGCCTGCGCTGCCGAAACCACGACAGCGCCCGTACCCGCCGATCGTGATGGGTGGTGCCGGCAAGAAACGGACCCCGGCGATGGTCGCCAGGTATGCGTCCGACTTCAACCTCCCGTTCATCCCCTTCGACAAGGCACCGCAGGTTCTTGACAACGTGCGTCGAGCGTGTGAGGCCATCGACCGAGACCCGGCGACGCTCACGATGTCGGCAGCGCTGGTGACCTGCGCCGGTGCCAACGAGGCCGATGTCGAGCGCCGAGCCGCGGCGCTCGGCCGTGATACGTCTGAGTTGCGGGAGAACGGTCTCGCCGGCACACCAGAGGAGCTGGCCGACAAGGTCGGTCGATATACGGAGATCGGCGTGACGAGGCTGTACACCCAAATCCTCGACCTGAGCGATCTCAACCACATCGCCCACCTCGGCGCCACTCTCCCTCGCTGAAAAAGTCCAAACCCGAGGCTATGACCCCCGAAAATGGGGGCTGCAAACCTCGGGTTTGGACCCCACAAAAGCGGGGGTCATAGCCTCGGGTTCGTCAGGGTGAGCGACGAAAACGGGTCCAGCCGCCCTCATCGCGGGCGTAGACGATGCGGTCGTGCAAGCGGCTGGGGCGTCCCTGCCAGAACTCCAGCTCGGACGGGGTGACCCGATACCCGCCCCATTGCGGCGGTCGCGGCACATCGGTTGGGAATCGCTCCTCCATCTCACTCTCTCTGGCCGTGAGCGTCGCACGCCCCTCGATCATCGCGCTCTGCTCGGACACCCAAGCTCCGAGTTGCGACGAGCGCGGCCGGACGGCGAAATACGCGTCTGACTCGGGGTCCGTGAGGCGATCGGCCCGGCCGCGCACCGTGATCTGCCGTTGAAGGTCGAGCCACGGAAAGGTCAGTGCGACTCGCGGTTCTGCCTCGATCTCGATTCCCTTGCGACTCAGGTAGTTCGTGTAGAACTCGAAGCCTCCATGGGAGACACCCTTGAGCAGCACATGCCGTACCGACGGCGCGCCGGAGAGATCGACGGTGGCCAGCGCCATCGCATTCGGTTCGGCGAGACCAGACGCGACCGCCTCGTCGAGCCAGGAGCCGAAAAGCTCGAGAGGATCGGCAGGACAATCTGATTCGTCCAGTCCGTTGGTTTCGTACTCGTGACGCATTCGGGCGAGATCCACGACCCAAGTCAAGCCGATCCACGCCGCTAACGTGACGCCGTGGCATCGACTGCTCCTTCCGCCGACGCCGTCGTGGTCATGGCCGGCGTCACTGTCGACCGAGGCAGCACCGCTGCGCTGGTCGATGCGAACATCGTGGTCCACCCGGGCGAGGTCGTCGGCATTCTCGGCCCAAATGGCGCAGGCAAGACCACGATGCTCGAGACGATCCAGGGCTATCTCCGGCCGACCACGGGAACCATCAAGGTGTTCGGGACAGACCCCGCGATGAAGACGCATGAGATTGCCAGCCGATGGGGCGTGATGCCGCAGTCGTCCGGGCTCCCGATGGGGCTCACCGTTGCCGAGTCGATTCGCCTGTTCCGGGACCTCCACGGATCCGATGCGTCGGTGGAGGAGGTCATGACCATGACCGACCTCACGTCGCTGGCGAGACGTAGCTGGCGTTCATTGAGCGGAGGCGAACAACAGCGCCTCAGCTTGGCTGTCGCTCTGTGCGGCGGGACCGACCTTCTGATGCTCGACGAGCCGACAGCAGCGGTCGACGTCGAGGGCCGCGACCGGATCCTCGATCTCATCGCCAACCTTCGGGACGCCGGCTCGACCGTGCTGATCACCACGCACCGTTTCGAGGACGTCGACCGCCTCGCCTCGAGAGTGGTGATGCTCGACCGCGGCCGAATCGTCGCCGACGCTCCCATCGAGGAACTCACCAGCGACCGAGAACATGTCCGATTCGAAGCAATACCTGGCATCGACGTGAGCGGGCTGACCGACGTCCTCGGCCCGACCGTCGAAGTCGTCGCCGGAACATACGTCGTCGACGCTGCGGCCGGTGCAGCGAGCGTGGCGACCCTCGCAGGCTGGCTCGCGGATCGTGAGATCGAGGCAGCATCGATCGAATCCGGTCGCGCTTCGCTCGAACAGCGATACCGAGATCTCACCGGCGGTGAACCGTGACCGCACGACTCCTCGCTCTCCTCCGGGTCGACATTCGTTCCGCCATCCGCGACAACGAGCAGCTGCTCCTCACGATCGGGATCCCAGCCGCGTTGTTGATCTTCTTCAGCACGGTCGATGTCCTCCCCACCGGCGAGGGCGACCCAGTGCAGTTCCTCGCGCCGAGTGTGCTGGCGCTCGCTGTCCTCTCGATGGCCTTCGTTCGGCTGGCCATCAGCTTGGGATTCGACCGCGGCTTCGGCGCCATCCGCCGTTTCGCTGCGACTCCGTTGCGAGTCTCGGAGTTCTGGTTGGCCAAACTCGCGGCGACCATCGTGCTGACGGCGGCTCAGTGTTTCGTTCTCGGCGGAATCGCCCTGCTTCTCGGATGGTCGCCGTCGATCCACGGCAGTTTCCCGGTGGCACTCCTCCTCGGTCTGATCACGTTCGTGGGACTGGCCTTCGTCGTCGCCGGACTGTCGGACGGGCTCAAGTCCCTGGCAATCGCCAACGGTCTCTACATCGTGCTCCTACTGGTCAGCGGCATCGTGTTCGAGCTAGGCGAACTCCCGTCGTGGATGCAGACCATCGTCAAATGGCTTCCCTCGACTGCGCTGGCCGAACTCTTCCGCATGGGACTCGGCGGAAGCGCCGGCCCGTCGTGGGCGTGGGTCACGATCGTGGTGTGGTCGCTACTCGCTCCGGTCGCCGCCGTGCGATTCTTTCGCTATTCGTGAGCGCGACCGTTCGATAGGCGCTGATTCTCGTGAACCGGAGGCCATGACCCCCGGAAATGGGGGCCCCAAACCTCGGGTTTGCGGCATCAGGTCAGGGTTCGGTGGGGGCGGGTGCCTTGTCGAACGCCTCGCGCACGGACTCGAACGTCAACACCGGCTCCGCATCGACGATGGGATCGATGTCGACGATGGGGTCGATGTGGCCGTCAGCCAGGCGAACGCGGTCGACCCGCTGCTTCCGATCCCGATCCTCTTCGCTACTCGCCCACTTGAAGAAGATCCCGATGATGATCGCCCACAGGACAAAGCCCCCGACGAGCTTCATCACCACGCCGGCCGCCTGCTGGTCGGTCAGGACGTCGATCCCGAACAACCGCTCAGCCGTGTCGTAGTGGCGGTAGACCACACCCTCGGCGAAGATCAGCCAGCCGCCGGGCACCGTGGGCACGATCGACATCGCGAACAAGTAGACACACTGCGCCAACGGCGACAGTCGCCACTCGGTGATGGGACCGATCACCGGCTGCCACATCAAGACGCCCGAGCTGAAGATGAGCAGATGGAAGCCGAAGTGGAACGGCCCGCTGTCGGCCGACCACTGCACCACAGACGACCAATGCAACAGCAGCGTCAGCGCGTTGAAGATGAGGCCGGCCACGATCGGCTTCGACAGCTTCTTGAACCAACGCCAGACCCGGCCATCGGGATCGATCACCAACTCCAGGAGCCAGCGGGGTGTCGCCAGAACGAATGCGGCAGGCAGCAGCATGGACAGCAGGAGATGCTGGAACATGTGCACGAAGTACAGATAGTCCTCGGCGACGTCGTGAATCGGCCAATCCGATGCCAACCAGATGCCGGCCACCCCGACGAAGAACCAGGTCTTCTGACTCCTCGAGATCGGCGGATACCCCGCCGCGATCGCCTTGGGCTGCACGACCCTGCTGGCAAACCAGCCGAGCGCCAGCGCCGATACGACGAGGAACCAAACCTCGGGGTGAGCCTGCCACGGTACGGACACGGTCGTGCTGCTCTCTGCGGCAAGCATCGACACCTCGACCACGGCGCTCACTGTGACACCTAGGAGCGAGTCGTGAAGGTGAAGAGGGTGGACGCGAAGACCGAGATGGCAATGACGATGCCGAAGGCGAATGCGAACGTGAACATGCTGCCGTTACGAAGCGAAAGGTCGTACTTGAGGTGCATGAAGATGCCGGCGACCAGCACGAACTTGACGATCATCATGACGACCAGCGGAAGTACGAGGGCGACGCCGTGCAGCCCTGTGTACGACCAGGCGATCTCCACCGCAGTGAAGGCGGCCAGGATCGCGAACACGACCCAATAGGCCTTCTCGGTCGGGTGGTCGCCGTGGTCATCGTGACCAACTTCGTCGTGCGCGATGGTGGTGTCAGACATGGGAACCCTCAGGGGATGAGATAGACGATCGTGAAGATCAGGACCCACACGACGTCGACGAAGTGCCAGTACAGCCCGACCAGTTCGACCGTTTCCGAACGATCGGATTTGAGCTTGCCCTGGAACGACAAGATCAGCAGCGACACCAGCATCAAGATGCCGCCGGTGACGTGGACACCGTGGAAGCCGGTGAGAGTGTAGAAGGCCGAGCCGAACAGGCTGCCGCCGAAGGTCAGGCCCTCACGGAAGAAGGCGGTGAACTCGTAGATCTGACCACCGATGAAAGTGGACCCGAGCAGGGCCGTCGTGGCGAGCCATACTCGCTGATTCTTGTAGTCGCCCTCTTCGGTCGCCTTGTGGGCAAGGACCATGCAGAGCGAGCTCATGAGCAGCACGAACGAGCTGAACGAGGTGAACGGAATGTCGAAGATCGGATCGACCGCAGCCTCGAGCCGCATCTCGTTGAAGATGGTCGGCAGATGCTCGAATGTCCCCCGTACGCCGGCGTCAGCCAGCGCTTGACGCTCACCGTCTGGAAGCAACGACTCGATGACGTTCGGATTGCCGGCGGTGAGCTCGGCGATGAACCGGGCCTTTGACAGCAAGTAGGTGCTGATGAGCGCGCCGAACAGGAGACACTCCGAACCCAGGAAGAGCCACATCGCCAACTTCATGTTGGAGAGGCCGAGGGTGGTCGGTGCGTGGTCGTCGTGACCGTGATCGTCGGCGGGAGCCCCGTCGACGGGTGTGGCGAGGTCGGTCATGCGGACGCTCCTGCGAGCTCGTCGTGGGACGGACCATGGTGGTCCTCGATGTCGAGATCATCTGCTGGTTCGAGCGCCCAACCGAAGAGCCCGGTAGCCATCAGGACCATTCCGGGGATGACCAGCCAGAGCGTGAAGATCACGCCGTAGCCGATGATCGGGATCGAGGCGGCCAACACGAGCGGCCAGTAAGAGGGCGCCGGCAGATGGACGCCCTCGCCGTTGCCAGGTTGCGCCAACTCGTCACCGGTGGCGACCCGACGGATCGAGCCGTCCTCGGACTCGGCGTACTTGCGATGCCAGAAATCATCGAGCGAGGTGATCTCGGGGCTGTAGTCGAAGTTGTGCTCTGGAGCCGGCGACTGGATCGACCACTCGATGGTTCGGGCATCCCACGGATCGGCACCGGCGTTCGGGCGACCAGCGGCCGTCCAGGCCCGGTAGGAGATGAGAGCGTTCACCAGCACCCACAGCGTGCCGACGGCAAGGATGAATGATCCGATCGTGGCAACCATGTTCCACAGGTTGAACCCCATGGCATCGTCGTAGGTGTGCATACGTCTGGGCATGCCCTGGAGGCCGAGAATGTGCATCGGACCGAACGTCAGGTTGAAGCCGACGACCATCATCCAGAAGTTGAACTTGCCGTGCGCCTCGTTCAGCTTGTAGCCGAAGGCCTTCGGCCACCAGAAGTACATGCCGGACATGAAGCCGAACAGGGCCCCGCCGAACAGCACGTAGTGGAAGTGGGCGACGATGTAGTACGTGTCGGTCTGTTGGGTGTCCCACGGGGCGACGGCGTGCGAGACCCCCGAGAGGCCGCCGATCGTGAACTGGGTGACCAGGCCGATCGAGAAGAGCATGGCGGTGTTGAGGGTGATCTTGGCCCCCCACATCGTGGCCAGCCAGTTGAGCACCTTCACGCCGGTCGGAACAGCGATGAACATCGTGGCGAAGGAGAAGGCGGCAACCGAGAGGGGGCCCAAGCCGGACACGAACATGTGGTGCGCCCACACGCCGAAGCCCATGAAGCCGATCGCGATACCCGAGAACACCATGAACGGATAGCCGAAGATCGGCTTACGGGAGAAGGTGGGAATCACCTCGGACACAATGCCGAAGGCAGGCAGGATCATCAGATACACCTCAGGGTGCCCGAAGATCCAGAAGAGGTGCTGCCACAACAACGGGTCGGCGCCGAGATCGACAGCGAAGAAGCTCGCACCGAAGTTGCGATCCATGAGCAGCAGGATCTGGGCAACGGTGAGTACGGGGATGGCGAACAGAAGCAGGAACTGGGTGACGAGCGTCATCCACACGAAGATCGGCATCCGCATCAGCGTCATGCCCGGAGCCCGCATGTTGAGAACCGTCGTGATCAGGTTGACAGCACCGGACAGCGACCCGATGCCGGCGATCAACAAACCGACGTTCCAGAAGTCGATGCCGTTGGACGGCGAGTAGGCAACCCCGTTGTTGGGTGCGTAGTTGAACCAACCGCCGTTGGCCCCTCCACCGAGGAACCAGCTGGTGTTCAGGAGCAGACCACCGAAGAGGAACACCCAGAAGCTGAAGGCGTTGATACGGGGAAAGGCGACGTCTCTGGCCCCGACCTGGAGCGGCAGGAGGTAGTTGGCAAACGCAGCGCCGATGGGCATCACGACCAGGAAGACCATCACGGTGCCATGCATCGTGAAGATCTGGTTGTAGGCATCGGCCGACAGGAAGCTGCTGTTCGGCGTGGCCAGCTGGATACGGATGAGCAGGGCCGCCAGGCCGCCGATGAGCAGGAAGAACATGGCGGCACCGCCATACATGATGCCGATCTTCTTGTGGTCGACCGTGGTCAACCAATTCTTGAGGCCCGTGTACTGGCGGGGTCGGGAGAACACGCCGAGTGGGTTCTCGACGACCGGAGCCTCTCCGGATGGCAGTGCAAATGGTTCGTTCTCGATGATTGCCATGTCAGCTCCTGCTCAATCGAGCGTCGCCAGGTAGGCGACCAATGCTTCGAGATCGTGTTCGGTCAATTGGGGGAAGGCCGGCATGCCCAGCAGATTGTCGGGATCCATTGCCTTTTGCGACGGGGCATTGCTGATCCATCGTTTGAGTTGAGCCTCGTTGAGGCGCAGCGTCTCGGAGAGGTCGAGGTAGGTCGCACCCTCACCGTCCAGGATCTCGAGCAGGTCGTCGTCATCGGCGTCGACTTCGGCGTACTGGCTGTAGATGGCGCCGGCGAACACCGAGCGAGTGGCGAAGTGGGTCAGGTCGGGGGCGGCCCGAGCCAGCAGCGCCGCTTCGAAGTCATGGCCGTATTCGTAGGCGACGCCATCGGCGTCGGCCGGGTCTTCCCTCACGACGTGGCATGAGGTGCACACGGCTTGGAAGAGCGCTCGACCCTCTGCAGCCAGGTACTCCTCTTCCTGTTCGAAGAACGCTTCGAGCGCCTCGCCCTCGAAGTCCTCGGCCCGGGGAAGACCCTCGCCCTCGGCCAGAGCGGGACGCGATTCGGGGATGTCTGACGGCTGGAGCTGGTTTTCAACCCACGCATCGAACTCGGCTTCGGGAAGAGCAACGGCGCTCATCCTCATACGAGCGTGGGAGAGTCCGCAGTACTCGGTGCACCAGCCATTGAATTCGCCAGGTTCGTCTGCTTCGATCGACCACGTGTGGATGCGGCCAGGTACTGCATCACGCTTGCCGTTGAGGCGGGGCAGCCAGAAGGAGTGGATGACATCGCGTGAGGTGATCGTGAGATCGACTTGTTCGCCTGCAGGGATGACCAGTTGGTTGGCAACGACGAGATCATCGTCGTCGAGTGCGATCTCGAGTGGCCATTCTTGGTCGATCTCGTCGATAACGCCGTCACCGTTGGCATCTTCGAAGAAGCCATCGCAGTCGGTGTCGTAGCGGTACTCCCACCACCACTGCTGGCCGACGACCATCACATCGAGCTCGCCGGACCGGGTGCCGTCCGCATTGAGGCGGCACTCGCTCTGCGCCGCAGGGGCTTCGTTCTTCTGCTCCAGGTCGAAGGTGACGAGGATGGTGGGAACAGCGACGATCGCGAGGATCACTGCTGGTGCGGCGGTCCAGCCCCACTCGAGCTTGGCGTTTCCGTGAACCTGTTCGGGGAGGTCATCGTGATCGAAGTCTTCCGGTTTCACCCGGTTCTTCCATGCCAGGACACAGCCGCCGACCGACACCAAGAGGAAGATGGCGATCATGGGTGGCCAGATCCAATAGCTGAAGTTCTCGATCTGCTGGGCCTTCGGCCCCTTGGCCCCGTATGTGTTGAGCGGCTTGTCCTCTGCGCAGGCGGCGGCGATGAGAGTGAGCCCCAGGAGCAGCGGGCCCGAGCGAACGATGGATCGTGTTCTGGTCATGTGACTCTCAAGCGTGGTGGATCCGGCGTCTGTTCGCAAAGTTGAACGGGACGTGTCATTCATCACAGCGGGTGCCATCAGCCTTCGGCTCCGGAATGATCTTCTTCTTCGTGGAAGTCGCGCTCGCCGACAGCGGCGCCAACAATGCCGCCCGCCAAGATGGCGAGGGCACCGAGCGCAACGATGCCATTGACCGCGTTGCGCTTGAGGTTCACCTTCGACATCAGCACCGCAGCACCGAAGACGAAGACTGTGAAGACCGTTCCGGCGACCGTCGCTCCGGTCTTGGATGCAGCAAGGAACACCCGGCTGACACCAACCGCCACGGTCGCGATGCCGAGCATCGAGAGCAGTGGAAGCTCCAAGGGACCCAGCACTCGGCTGCGGACGACTCGGTTGACGTCGGGATCTCCGGTGGCGCGATCGGCCCAGGCCTGAACTCCCCACATCAGCGCTGTGACGACGAGGACGGCGATGCCGAGGATGTAGAAGACGGGGCTGAGGGCGAGACCGATGATGAGCGCTGCGACGCCGAACCCGGCAATCGGGCTCCAGTAGGACGGGTCGGCTGGCTGCTGGACGACCGGCACCGTTGGCACGCCGGCCCGGGCTGCCATGACCTCGGCATCACCGTCACGCACGAGAACGCTGAGAAAGCCGAGCAGACCGAGTGACACGGCAGCGAAGATCAGCACCGAGTAGCCAAGGTGATCGCCGACGCCACCCTTGTAGCCCGCGCTGATGACACCGACCGGCCCCCCGCCGGTGACGAGGCCATAGGCGACGGCGCCGATCAGCGCCCCTGCCATCAAAGCGAGAAAGAACTTGGAACCCCAGGTGAACATGACGACCTACTTGGTGATGTAGATGGTGAACCACACCACCATGTACAGGAAGACGGTGACGTACCAGAACATGGCGGCCGAATAGACGCCTTCGCGATCCTTGGCGCTGTACTCGCCGCCGAGGGCTCGAAGGGTCATGACTGCAACGAACGCCATGGCGGCACCCAGAATGGCGAGGTGGGTGCCGATCACTCCGTAGATCAGCGGACCTCGGAGGTCGTCGGCGATGCCGATGCCCATGATCGTGAGGAGATAGCCGGTCTGGGCAATGACCGCGAACCCCATGAGGAGAACCAAGCCGAGCGCAACGTAGGCCATCGCTCGATCCCCACGGCCGAGCGACGAGATCGCCCAGATCATGATGAGGACCGAGAACACCATCGTGATGGCCATCATGTTGGGCTGCGTGAGCGGGATCGTGACGCCGCTCGGCAGCCACACCTCCCCGGATGCGAGCACGCCTGCCCGAGTTCGGGTGTAGATGCCGATCAGACCGGCCATGAGCATGATGACTGCGGCGGAAGCGAACCCGGTTCCGAGCAACAACAGGCGGGGACGGGCCGGCGCAGCTGGTGCGACTGCGCCAGGGATCGTGTCACGAACGCTGACATCGACGCCACCGGCCGGTGTGAGTGCGGTGCTCATCAGGCAACCTCTCCGTCGCTCGATGCGTCGCCATCTCGCTCGGCGAGCGCCATGTCGAGCATGGGAAGCGCCGAGGTCACCACCGGCGCATCGGCGAAGTTGTTGGCGATCGGGGGCGACGTCGTTGCCCATTCGAGGGTGGCACCGGTCCACGGTTCGGCGGCGGTACCGACTCTGCCGGCGACGACGCCCAGGACGTTCAACAGGAACAGTGCGACGCCGCCGGCCACGAGTGCGACGCCAACGGTGCTGATCACGTTCATGAGTTCCACGGTGCTGTCGCCTGCCGAGTCAACCGCTGGAAACCCGGGCTGGTCGAGGAATCCGGCCACGACGTTGCCGGTGCCCCATGCCAGGGTGCCTGCGGCGACGGCCAGCACTTCGAGGAAGCCGAGTCGGTCGTCAAGAGTGCGGCCCCAGATCTTGTGGCCCCAGTGGTGGACCGCCGAGATGAGTCCGAGGATTACGGCTCCGATCACGAAGCCCCTCACACCCCAGTGGAACGAGGTGCCGAACAGATCCATCGAGAAATCGATCTGCTCATCCCCGATGTCCTCGACGAAGCCGAGGGCGGGATCCACCACACCGAGCACGGCAACGGCGGCGCCAGCAAGAAGGAGCACCCCACCGAGCAAGGAACCGGCCAGAGGGGTGTTGATCTTTGGCTTGCCCTTCATCATGGATTCCCCGGTCAGGGCCAGAATCAGCAGGATCGGCAGCACACACGCCAGGGTCGCAACGACCAGCACGCCGTTGTCGAACGCCAATGGGCGGCCTCGCCAGGCGAAGCTGAGCATGTCGGCGCCATAGGCCAGGAAGCCGAAGAGGCCGATCACGGCGAGCAGGGTCTTGTGGAATCGGGCCGGGCGGCCGGTGTGGACACCGATGATGTCGACGGCCATGGCGAGCACGGGAACAGCCACGAAGTAGAGGGCCGGAACGAGGTTGATCGAATCGGCGACGCCGACGAGCACCGTGCGATCCGCCTTTTCCGGGAAGAAGCCGTAGCGAACGTCGAGGTATGCGATGACGAGTTCGGACAGCAGGATCGGAAGGGCGAGGATGGCACCGGTGGCGAAGACCAAGAAGCCCCAGCTGCTGGCCGGGACGTCCTCGAGCGCCATTCCAGTGGCTCGGGCGCCGAGCACGGTGGTCGCAATGCAAACGAGCGCCCACAGGAGGGCGGCGACCACGACGCCGAGAGCGAGGGTCCAGAGCACGACGTAGTCGACCCGGCCGCCGGCTGGACCGCCGTTCATGATGTACGCGAGGACGAGGACGATCACTCCGAGGAACCAGGTCCAGAAGGCCGCCGCTGCACCACGTGGGAAGGCGAGGCTCGACGCCCCGACCTGGAGCGGCACGATGTAGGTGGCGATGCCGACCAACAACGGCACAACGCCGGCGAAGAGCAGGAGGTCGCGGCCCAGCGACCAGAACTGGGTGAGTTGATTGCCGTCGTTGGCGATGGCGAATCCGGAGAGATCAGCGATCTCGGCCGTTGCCACGAGCTCCAACGCGAGCCCGGCGATGAGGAACAGAATGCCGCTCCCGATCCAGAGTCGTCCGATGGTCTTGTGATCTCCGGTTCCGAGAACAGCGTCGACAGTGGGCATTGTGGCCGCCTCGACGACGGCAGCCGGCTCGGCTTCGATGTCGGGGCGTGTTTCGGTCAGAGCCATGAAAGCGGGGACCTCATCGGCGATTGGTGGATCTGGCGGTGAATCGGGGCAGTGAAGCACAGCGCTGCAACGCGAGCGCGGAGCCGTGACGACGTCGGCACGCAGGGTGCCAACAGGCGCACAGCGCCGCCGTACTGTAACCGCCTTCGTCGCCACAATGAAATGTTCACACGCCCCAGCCAACGAGCTGATCGATGGCGACCGCGCCAAAGAGAACGGTGAGGTGCGTAATCGAGAACGTGAAATACTTGATCGCCCGCTTCTCGAGAAGCTCGGCATCGGGTTCGAGGACCATCTGGAGGGCCCGTCCGGAGAACATTGCTCCGATGCCGATCGCGGCAGCGAGGTAGATCCAGCCCATGTCGGCGGCCGGCCACAGCCAGAGGCTCACGGCCCAAACGGCGAGCGAGTAAACGAAGATCTGGCGAGCGGTCGAGCGCTGACCGTCGACGACCGGCATCATCGGCACGCTCGCTGCCGCATAGTCGTCCGAATAGCGGATGGCGAGCGCCCAGAAGTGGGGTGGTGTCCACAAGAAGACGATCAGGAACAGGATCACGGCCGGCAGTTCGACGGTGTTCGTGATCGACGACCACCCGATGAGGGCCGGCATGGCGCCGGCAGCACCACCGATCACGATGTTCTGCTTCGATGTGCGCTTGAGCCAGAGCGTGTAAACAAAGACGTAGAAGAGACAGGCGGCGACGGCGAGCAAGGCCGACAGCAGATTGACGAAGGCCCAGAGCCAGAAGAAGGCGACGATCTCCAGTCCCACGGCGAACACGAGCGCCTCGGTCGGCTGGATCTCCCCGGTCACCAACGGGCGGTTCTTGGTCCGTTCCATCTCGCCGTCGATGTCGCGATCGACGTACATGTTGATGGCGTTGGCGCCGCCTGCAGCGAAGGTCCCACCGAGCACGGTGGCAACGATGAGCCACAGGGACGGCATGCCTCGCTCGGCCAGGATCATCGTGGGCACGGTCGACACCAGGAGCAGCTCGATGATGCGCGGCTTGGTGAGCGCGATGAACGAGCTGGTACGCGATCGAGCGCTCAGAGCGGTGACTGCCACAACGGCGAGGGTAGCCACGAGAGGTCCTCGGCCGGAAGTCTCGGGGGAAGTCCGCGCAGATTTCCCATTCCGGATGCCCACCTCGCCGCTCCGTGACATAGCTTTTGACCCATGGGTTCGACGAGCGAGACTTCGACCGGCGGCGTCTCCCCGTCCTTCTATCGCAAGGTGGTTGTCGCTGCGGGTGTCCTGCTCACGCTGATCGTGTTCACCGGGGCATTGGTCCGGCTCACCGACTCCGGCCTCGGCTGCGAGGACTGGCCGACGTGCAGCCAGGAGAGGATCGCGCCCGAATGGGGGTTCCATCCCTGGATCGAGTTCGGCAATCGGCTGCTGTCCGGCGTGGTCGGCGTCGGGGTCGGCGCCGCCGTACTGACCGCCTACAGGCGCACACCGCGAAGGCCAGACCTCATCCGCTGGGCCTGGTATCTCGTCGCCGGGGTCGTCGCCCAGATCGTGCTGGGCGGGGTCACGGTCCGCCTCGATCTGCACCCTTTGCTGGTGAGCGCACACTTCCTGCTCTCGATGATCCTGCTGTGGAACGCGATGGTGTTGCTGGCCAAGGCTCGTGGTGACGCCGGCCCGCCGACTGCGAATGTGCCGGCCGGCATGATCAGACACAGTCGAGCCATCGTCGGTGCATCCGTCGTACTGCTCGTGGCCGGAACCGTGGTGACCGGTACCGGGCCCAACAGTGGCGACTTTCGTGCCAACCGCCTCAACTTCTCACTGACTGACGTGTCCAGGGTGCATGCCCTTGCCGCGTGGGTCACGCTCGGCCTGTTGGTCTGGCTGGCCGTCCGGATGCAACGGGCCGGCATCGCCCCGCTCGCCCTCCGGGCGCCGATCGCGGTGGCCGTCGCTCAGGGTGGGCTCGGCTATCTCCAATACAGCCTCGGTGTCCCGCCGGTTCTGGTCATGCTGCACGTCATCGGCGCCGTCACCTTCTTCTTGCTGATCCTGCACATGCACCTCGGCTGGTTCGATCGACCGACCGGGGTCCCGATGCGGGCTCGAGCACAGGATCTCGTCCATGGCTGACCCGATCCTGCCGGAGGGTGAGGTCGAAGCCGAAGGCGACGTTCTCGTCGCGACTGATCTGCCGTGGCAGGTGATCGTCTGGAACGACCCGATCAACACGACCTTCTACGTCACGTTCGTGTTCCAGAAGCTGTTCGGCTACACGAAACAGAAGGCGGAGCGCCTCATGCTCGACGTCCACGAGAAGGGCCGAGCCATCGTCTCATCGGGCGATCGAACCGAGGCCGAAGCCGACGTCCACCGCCTCCATCACCACGGCCTGTGGGCGACGATGGAGCAACAGACCACATGATCTTCCGCAACCGAGCCGTCAAGCGACGGAGCGACGGCACTTTCGTCCAGTCGTTCCATCGCAGCATTCCTGAGCTACTCGTCGACCTCGGCGGACAGCTCGAGGACGTCCTCGACTCCGATGATCCCGATCTCAGACGACTGTTCCCCACGGCCTACCCTGACGACCCCGAGAAGGACGCCGGTTATCAGATCCTCGCACGGTCCGAGTTGAGCGACGCCCGCCGCATCGCAGTGGCCACCGTGCGGCGAACGCACGACAACGAGGTGCTCACCGAGGACGAGCTCACCGACTGGATGGCGCTCACGAACGATCTCCGCCTCGTGATCGGGACCAAGCTCGATGTTGGCGAAGACGACTCGTACGCCGACCTCGATCCGGACGATCCCCGACTTCCGATCCTCGAGATCTACCACGTGCTCGGATCCGTACTCCACGAGATCGTGGAGGCATTGAGCGACGCGCTTCCCGAACCAACGGGCGACTGAGTGGTCGAAACTGACCGGTCGGAACTGGCCGGTCAGACGGGAAACACGAACGCGCCCACGGTTGCGGGACCGGTGTGAACCGCGATGGACGGGCCGACCCGATAGTCGACGAGATCGACGACACTCGGTTCCGCCAACAGGCGGTTGCGGAAGGCCGTCGTGACGTCATCGACCTGCGGTCCCGCTCGCCCCACCGCCACCGTCACAGGCTCCCCCGTCACGACGAGCGCGCCGACCATCAGATCGAGAGCCTCAGCGACCGTCCTGGCATTGCCGATGACATCCAGACCGGCTGGGCCGGAGGTGAACACCATCACTTCATCGCCTGTCTCGAGATCGACCTGACCGAAGCGGCCGGAGCGGCGGGCCAACTCGAGACCGTCGATCACGAAGACAGACGACGTGCGAGCGGCACGATCGAGTGCGGCTTCACCCGCTTGGTCCAAGCCGGCGCCGTCACCGATGGCACCGGCAGCAGCCCACAGCGCACAGGAGATCCCGAACGATGCCGCTCCCGAGTCGATCACCGAGACTGCGACGTCAGCGTGTCGCGTCATGATCGTTCGTGCCGCGACCTCGGCGCTGTTCACCGCGCCGGAGTAGACCGACCCGACGAGGATCGCGAGGACAGAATCTGCCCCGTCGGCGACTGCCTCCTCGAACGCGGCGACGAAGGCTGCGGCGCTCGGCTGCGTAGTAGCGACCTCGGGAGCGCTGTGCCCCGACTGTTCGGCAGCCCGCAGTAACTCGTAGAAGCCATCGGCGGTGATGTCGACACCTTCGCGGTGATCGGTCCCGTCGATGGTCACGGTCACCGGGACGACGCGGGCCGAGAAGCGGGCCGCCAGTTCCGGCGAGAGCTGCGATGAGGAGTCCGTCACGAGGGCGATGCTCATGGCGCGCGCCGAGCTGCGTCGAGGAAGCGCCCTCGGATGACGAGCGACGAGGTGAGTGCAGCGAGAGGAAGCGACACCGACGGCGTCGAACCCCAGGCGTTCGGCAACTGACGCCGCCACCACACTGCCGCGCCGGCAATCCAAGCCGCCGACGAGACGGTCGTCGCTGCGAAGGCCCGCTGCTTCCAGCCGGGGAGTGCTGCCGTCGCCACTGCGACTGCGAGGTCGAGCGGGAAGTAGGCGGGAAAGGTGGCCAGCACCTGGCCGACGCTCGTCGCCACGCCCTTGCCGCCGCGAGCATCGCTCCACACGGGATGACAGTGTCCGACCACAGCCGCAGTGGCGGCCACGTCGGCACCGACGGAACCGGCGAGTCGTTGCCCGATACGCCCGGCGGCGGCACCCTTGGCGATGTCAGCGACCAACGTCACGAGGCCGGCCGTCGGCCCGATGGTCGACGCGACGTTGGCGGCGCCAGGGTTGCCGGACCCCGCCAGACGAGGATCGGGCCCGCCCATCGACCGACTCACCAGGTCGGCGCTCGGAAAGGTCCCGAGGAGATATCCAAGCGACGCCGCAGCCCCCGTTCTGAGAAGCGCGGGCCTGACGATCACGAGGCGGACTGTAGCCCTCGACCGCAGGCAGCCCGGATCGCCCCACTTCCCCGTTGGACGAAGGCCCGTTGGACGACCGATCAGCAGTGCTAGATTGATGCAGCCTCGTTTCGGGGTGGAGCATCCTCGGATGTTTCTGGCCCCCATCGTTCAGCGGCCTAGGACACTGCCCTTTCACGGCAGGAACACGGGTTCGAATCCCGTTGGGGGTGCGTTGACATGGACGGGTCGGATTCTTGAAGCAAAAGGATTCACCTGCCCCTATAGTCACCGGTCTCTCACCACGAGTTCGCTCGTGGAGAGTGGCAAGGTCCCGTAGTGCAGTCTGGAGTGCACGCCGCCCTGTCAAGGCGGAGGTCGCGAGTTCAAATCTCGTCGGGACCGCGGCAACCCTGCGGGTTGCTTGGAGAAATTCGCTCCGCGAATTTCTCTGGGGAACCGGCCAGGGTTGTGAGGGAATCTGTTCGCGCAGGTTCCCGGGTGAAACGGCTGAAAGTCTGCTTTGCGCAGATCTTCACCGTGACCCAGGTGGAGAAATTCGTCCTGCGAATTTCTCCGGTTTGAGGAGGGCCCCCCGGGGCCCGAGTCAATACGGTCGGGTAGCTCAGTCGGCAGAGCGACCGCCTGAAAAGCGGTAGGTCACCGGATCGACGCCGGTCCCGACCACAACGACCAGGCCGGCGCCCCAAAGGCGCCGGCCTGGAGTCTTTTCCGGCGCCGAGCGGCGTGACTACGCTTCGACCATGTCGGACCCGCTGCTCGAGCCGTTCGTGCTGAAACACCTCACGCTGCGGAATCGAATATTCTCTTCGTCACATGAACCGGCGTACGGCGTCGAGGGCATGCCCACCGATCGTTATCGGCTCTACCACGAGGAGAAGGCCAAGGGCGGCGTGGCGCTCACGATGACGGCCGGCTCGGCGGTGGTCGCCGAGGACAGTCCCCCGGCCTTTGGGAACTTGCACGCCTACAACGACGAAATCGTTCCATGGATCCAGCGGCTCACCGACGGCGTGCACGAACACGGCGCTGCATGCATGATCCAGCTGACGCACATGGGGAGGCGTACCGCGTTCGCCCATGGCGACTGGCTGCCCGCACTTGCCGCGTCACCGATTCGAGAGCCCGCCCATCGCACGACGCCGAAGGAGGCCGAGGAGTGGGACCTCGAACGCGTCATCACCAAGTACGCCGATGCAGCAGAACGAATGAAGGCCGGCGGCATGGACGGGATCGAGATCCAGTCACACGGTCACTTCATGGACGGATTCTGGTCGCCGGCGACCAACCATCGCGACGACGAGTGGGGCGGCAACGAGGAGAAACGCCGCCGATTCCCACTGGCGGTTATGCGTGCCGTCCGCGAACGAGTGGGATCCAATTTCATCGTCGGCATCCGCATGACCCTCGACGAGAAGCTGCCGGACGGAATCGACGAAGACGATGGCCTGGCGAAGCTGGCCCAACTCGAGGCCGAGGGCCTCGTCGACTTCGTCAACGTCATCCGCGGCACGATCTTCACCGACGCTCAACTGACCGACCTCATTCCCATCCAAGGCATGCCGTCCGCGCCGCACCTCGACTTCGCCGGCCGAATCAGAGCCGCCACGAACCTGCCGGTCCTGCACGCAGCGAAGATCGACGACGTCGCCACCGCCCGCCATGCCGTCGGCGAGGGAAAGGTCGACCTCATCGGCATGACTCGGGCGCAGCTCGCCGACCCCCACATGGTTCGCAAGATCATCGAAGGGCAGGAAGACCGAATCCGTCCCTGCGTGGGCGCCACCTACTGCCTCGACCGGATCTATGAGGCGGGCGAGGCGTTGTGCATCCACAACGCCGCCACCAGCCGTGAGGCCACCATGCCTCACGTCATTCCGAAAGCCGAGAAACGGCGTCGCGTCATCGTGATCGGCGCCGGGCCGGGCGGACTCGAGGCCGGGCGGGTGGCCGGTGAGCGTGGTCACGACGTCGTGGTGCTGGAGGCCATGCCGTGGCCGGGAGGTCAGATCAACCTGGCCACCCGGAACCCGCGACGAGTCGACCTCCGGGGAATCGTCGACTGGCGAGTCGCAGAACTCGAGCGGCTCGGCGTCGAGCTGCGCTGTGACACCATCGCCGACGCCGATCTGGTCACCTCGCTCGATCCCGACGTCGTGATCATTGCCACCGGCGGCCAGCCACGGCTCCCACTTCTCGAAACGGGTGCCGACCACGTCGTCACCACATGGGATGTCATTGGTGGTGACGTCAGACCGACCGGACACGTCCTCCTCTACGACGACCACGGACGGCACTCCTCTCTGACCGCGGCCGAGATGATCGCCCGGTCGGGGGCCGACCTCGAGATCGTCACCCCGGAGCGAATGCTGGGCATCGACATCGGCGGCATGAACCACGTGCCATACGCCAAGGCCTTCAACGAGACCGACACACGCATCACGCTCAACCAACGTGTGCTCGCGGTGCGGCCCGAGGTCGGCCGATTACGTGTCGAGCTGGGGAGTGATCAGACGACTCACCGCACCACGCGCCTCGTCGACACCGTGATCGTCGATCACGGAACGCTTCCAACCGACGATCTCTACTTCGAACTCAAGCCGCTCTCGACCAACCTCGGTGCCGTCGACTACGACGCCATGCTCAACGCACGCCCCCAGCAGGTCGTGCGCAATTCCGATGGATCCTTCGAGCTGTATCGCATCGGCGATGCCGTGGCCGGGCGCAACATCCACGCCGCCGTCTTCGACGCACTCCGCCTCGTGAAAGAGATCTGAGCGGCGCCCGTCTCGCCAGGTCACCCCTTCGTCAGCAACCGCCGGAGCCGAACGAGATCCGGATGACGCTCGCCTCCCAGACTCCTCCGTCCCTCGCATCTCGGGTTCGGAACACGACCGCACCGCTGCCTGTGTCAGGGCTGGTGAACGTCACTTCACCGGTGAAGGGGGACACCTCCGAGCCCCCACCGATGACACTGGTCGTCACCAACGCCAGCGCGACGCCGTCGGCTCGCACCTGGACCTCGACATTTCCCTCGAACGCAAGGGCTTCACCGGCAACGGTCAGCGGCGACGACACTTCACAGAGGGCACTCGGTGCCTCGACGACGATGTTCGCAGTGGCCGCACCCAGCACCCACCATTTGTCGTCGCTGCCCAGTTGACGAACCAAGACCGTTGTGATCGGCCCGCCGTCCAAAGGCTGGATCTCCACCTCACCGGATCGACTGTCACCTTGCTGGAACTCGCCAACGACCGGATCGGCGAACTCCAGGTAATCCCGTGCGAATCCGGTGGCAGCATCGAGCGGATTGTCGTAGCGCACACCGGAATCGAACCACGGCCAGACCGCAGTCGCGAACTCTCCGGGAATGGTCGAGTCCGGACTCGGCTCGGTGGTCGTTGAGGACGCCGCCGTTGTATCAGACGTCGTCGATTCGTCGCCCACCGTCGTGGTCACCTCCTCCGTCGTGATCGTCGAGTCATCAGACGTCGACGTCGTCACCTCGGTCGATGTCGTGCTCTCGACAGTCTCGACGACCTCTCCATCGTCGCGGAACACCAGGAAGAGCAACGCGGCCAGAATGGCGATCAACAGAGCGCCCGCTGCGCCGAGGAACCACTGAGGCACGGCAGGTTCGCGGCCTCGCTCGTCGTGATCGCTCGAGGGGGCCGATGGTCGAAACTGGTCAGTCATCGAAGGTCTTTCGTGTGGAGCCGGTGTTGTTCGGAGCATGCGCTCGCAAGAGGGTGTCATCAAGGGAAAAAGGTCCCCCGTATCGGCGGCCAGACGTGACCCGCAGTTCGTCGGTGATTCACTCGATGTTCATTGACTCAATCTTTCTTGAGTGATTATGGTGTGCGCTGTGAACGAGAGACTCGAGCGTCGCGCCAAGCTCCATGCAGCCCTCGGCGAACCGATCCGGCTGGCACTGGTGGATGACCTGCTCTGCAGCGACCGATCACCCAAGGAACTGGCTGACAGCCTCGGGCTGGCGTCCAACCTCCTGGCTCATCATCTCGACGTCCTGGAATCGGTCGGTCTCGTCGAGCGATTCGTATCGTCCGGCGATCGGCGACGCAGGTACGTCCGACTCGTCCGCGCGCCCCTCGACCAATTGATCATCAGGACGACCCGCCCGATCGGCAAGGTTCTCTTCGTGTGTTCACACAATTCGGCGCGGTCCCAGTTGGCGGCTGCGGTGTGGCGCAGCCGCACCGGGATCTCGGCATCATCGGCCGGCACACATCCGGCCGACCGCGTCCACCCAGGAGCGGTGGCCGCGGCCGAGCGTGCCGGCCTCGAGCTCGGCGGTGCGGCCCCGCGACGACTCGGCGCCGACGAGTCGGCTGACATCGTGATCACCGTGTGCGACCAAGCCCACGAAGAACTCGCTCCCGAGCCGTCCTGGTGGCACTGGTCGATTCCCGATCCGGTCGAGGCCGCAACCGCATCCGCCTTCGACGAGGTCGTTGTCGATCTCGATCTGCGCATCTCGGCGTTGACGAAATGAGAGGAAACAGATGACGACACGAATCGGAATCAACGGTTTTGGCCGCATCGGCCGCCTGGTCGTGCGTGGCCTACGCGACCGCCCGGACCTGCAGCTGGTGCATGTGAACGAGCGATCCGGAGGGGCGGCAACCGCCGCCCATCTACTGGAGTTCGACACGGTGCACGGGCGGTACCCCGGATCGGTCACGACCGACGGAACGAACCTCGCCATCGACGGCAACGAAGTCGGCTTCTCCTCGTATGACACTCCAGGCGCCGTGCCGTGGGACGAGGCAGGCGTCGATGTCGTGCTGGAGTGCAGCGGCGCCTTCAGGACGATCGAAGTACTGGCGCCCTACTTGGAACGAGCGGTTCGCAAGGTGATCGTTGCCGCGCCGGTCAAGAGCGATGGGGTCCTGAACATCGTGATGGGCTGCAACGACCAGCTCTATGACCCGACGACCGATCACATCGTGACCGCCGCGTCGTGCACGACGAACTGCCTGGCCCCCGTCGTCAAGGTGCTCCACGAACAGATCGGCATCGTACGCGGGGCGATCACCACGATCCACGACGTCACCAACACGCAGGTGGTCGTCGACGCCCCCCACAAGGATCTGCGCCGAGCCCGCTCGGCCTTGAACTCCTTGATCCCGACGAGCACCGGCTCGGCGACGGCGATCACGATGATCTACCCAGAGCTCACCGGGAAACTCAACGGACTGGCCGTTCGGGTGCCACTGCTCAACGCATCCCTGACCGACGCCGTCTTCACGATGCAGCGCGACGTCACCGCCGACGAGGTCAACGGACTCCTCCGCGAGGCAGCCGACGGCGAGCTGGCCGGAATACTCGGGTTCGAGGACCGCCCGCTGGTGTCAGCCGACTACACGAACGACACCCGATCCGGAATCGTGGATGGACCGTCGACCTTCGTCGTCGACGGTCGGATGGTCAAGGTGCTCATCTGGTACGACAACGAGTACGGGTATGCCTTCCGCATGGCCGACCTCGCCGAACGCGTCGCTTCCACCCTTCCGCCGAGATGAAGGTCCGCGACTACGCGCTGGTCACGGCCGGCTATTGGGCCTTCACCGTCACCGACGGTGCGCTGCGCATGCTGGTGCTCCTGCACTTCCATGAACTCGGTTACTCGCCGGTCTCGCTCGCGTTCCTGTTCCTGCTGTACGAATTCATGGGGATCGTGACGAACCTCGTCGGCGGGTGGGTCGGCGCCCGCTCAGGACTCAACCGAACCCTCCTCGCCGGACTCGGCCTCCAGACCATCGCGCTGGCGACGCTCACCTTCCACGATCCGGAGTGGCGAGAATGGCTCTCGGTCGGATTCGTGATGGTCGTCCAGGCGCTCTCCGGGGTGGCGAAGGACCTCACCAAGATGAGCTCGAAGAGCGCCGTCAAATTCGTGGCCGGCGATGCGGACGGCGCGCTCTTCCGAATGGTCGCCGTGCTCACCGGCTCGAAGAATGCGCTCAAGGGCGTCGGCTTCTTCCTCGGCGCGGCGCTGCTGTCCTGGATCGGCTACGACGCCGCCCTGTGGTCCATGGCCGGCCTCATTGCTGCCGCGCTGGCAATAGTGGCGGTCCTGCTCGACGGCGAGATCGGGCGAGCCGGGAAGAAGCCGGCACTCCGGACGATCCTGTCGAAGTCGTCGGCCATCAATCGGCTGGCCGCTGCACGTTTCTTCCTCTTCGGCTCGCGCGACATCTGGTTCGTGGTCGCACTGCCCGTTTTTCTCGACGACGACCTCGGCTGGTCGTTCGAAGGCATCGGCGCGTTCTTGGCGTTCTGGGTCATCGGCTACGGAGTGGTGCAGTCGGCCGCCCCGCGCTTCCTCCGTCGGACCGCCGACAGTGGACCAGCGGAGATCGTCGCGGCCCGGGCGTGGTCCTCGGCGTTGACGGTCGTGTCCGTACTGATCGCTGTGGCGGTGACGATCGACTTCCAGACCACGGCTGCCGTGGTCGGCGGCTTGGTCGTCTTCGGCATCGTTTTCGCCCTCAACTCGTCACTTCACTCCTACCTGATCCTCGCCTACTCCGAAGGGGACGACATCTCGCTGGATGTCGGCTTCTACTACTCGGCCAACGCCGCCGGCCGGCTCGTTGGCACGCTGCTCTCCGGAGTCCTCGCTCTCTGGGGTGGGCTCGACGCTGCCCTGTGGGGGTCGGCGGTGTTCATGGCGATCACCTGGCTGCTCACCCTGCGCCTGCCTCCGATCCGACAATCCGCCGGCGAGCACATGGCAAGCACCGAGACGATCTGAGCGGACGTCAGCCGACGTCGCGACGGTCCATCGCCAAGGTGGCGAACGCCATCAAGACGAAGGCGACCGCGAGCAGGACCACGGTCGCCAACAGTTCGAACGACGCCGCCGGAACGGCAGCGACGTGTTGGAACGGCGAGACGTTGCGGAGCCACTGCGGTAGATCGAGCATCTCCCCGAGAAGGGAGACCACCGCGCAAAAGGCCACCACCATCCACGAGAACGACGCCCATCCTGGTCGAAACCCGATCATGGCCACGGCGACCCCGGACAGCACGAGCAACGCGGGAACCATGTTCACTGCGGCGCCGGCCATCGACAGCGTCTCGCCGAGCTCGCCGATCTGAAGCCCGTAGCCGAACCCCAGGGCCAACCCGGCGGCAACCATGATGACCAGCGTCCCGAGGATCGACACGGTCAAGTGGCTCCACAGCCACCGTCGTCTGGCCACCGGCGTCGCCAGCACGGCCTCGGCTCGCCCACCCGTCTCTTCACCTCGGAGGCGAAGCACACTGGACACGGTGAAACCGGATGTGATCAGGCCGAGGATCACCACTGCGGTTGCCAGGAAAAGCTCGGCCGGTGATCCCCCGCCGACCTGAGCGAACATCTCGGCGATCGCCTCGTTCTCGAGGAACTTGTCGGCCTCGTCAGCCACGATGCCATAGAAGAATCCCATCATGGCGAGGGCGATCGCCCAGCTGATCACGGCGGTTCGCTGCAAGCGGGCCGCCATCCCGAGCGGCGTCGACAACAGCCGCCCGGCCGAGGTCGGACCGGGCCGTTGCGTGAGGATTCCCGATCCGTAGTCGCGCCTGGCCGCCACGACGAGCGCTGAGGCGAGCAGGACACCCGCGCCGAACCCAAGAATCCCCAACACCCACCATCGCTCGTCGGAAAAGGCACGAATCGACTGGGCCCATCCGAGCGGCGACAACCAGACCACGCCGCTCGTGCCGAGATCGCCGACTGCACGCACCACGAACGCCACACCCAGGGCCATACCACTTCCGCCCAGGGCCGCCCTTGCGGTGCCGGCCACCTGGGCGGCCAGGGCCGCGGTCCCCGTCGCCACGAGGCCGACCCCGAAACACGCCGTCCCATAAGCCAGCGTTCCGCGCGATCCGAGGCCGAACGCGATCAGGCTGGAGACCAGACCGACACAGACGATGGCGTTGATGGCCGTGATCCAGAGCACAGCTGCCGCCAGGATCGAATGGCGGCCTATGGCGGTCGATCGAACGAGCTCTGTACGGTTCGACTCCTCTTCGGCACGCGTGTGACGAACGGTGAGGAAGGTGCACATGAGCGCGACGGAGACGAAGGAATAGATGAGAACCTCGTTCATCATCACGGCGCCCAGGGTCGGCGCGTCGAGTCCGTAACCGGGACCGGCCATCACCTTCATCGCGCTCTCGGTACCTGCCAGGTCGGCGTACTCCTGGAGCCCCTCAGGTGAGTCGTACAACCCGATGATGCTCGCGGCCGACACAGCGACCAGCCCGACGATGCCGATGATCCACAACGGAGCACGTAGCCGATCGCGTCTGGCCATGAAGGCGAGCAACTGACCGACCCCGGCGAATGGACGGCCGTCGACTCTCCAGACGGACAGCCCGGTCACGCCGTCGCACCGTTCTCGCCGGACGGCGTCGCTCCGTACTCGCGGAGGAAGAGCTCCTCCAACGTGGGTGGCTGGCTCACGAGCGAACGTACTCCGAACTCGGCCACGTGTTTCATCGCCGCCCCGAGAGCAGCATTGTCGACTTCGAAGTGCACGTGATCGTCGACGGTGCGAACAGCGTGCACACCAAGCTGCTCGTCCAGGCCCACGATCGGACGGTCCGTTGCCACGGTGATGGCAGTGCGCGTCGTGGTACGGAGGTCGTCGAGGGTGCCGCTCTGCACGGCGCGACCGTTCCGGATGATCGTCACCCGATCGCACAGCTTCTCGACCTCGGCCAGGATGTGACTGGACAGCAGCACCGTCCGCCCTGTCGCCGCCAACGACAGCACGGCCTCCTGGAAGATCGTCTCCATCAGCGGGTCGAGGCCGGCCGTGGGTTCGTCGAGGAGCAAGAGCTCGGCCTGAGATGACAACGCAACGATCAGCGCGACCTTCTGGCGATTGCCTTTGGAGTAGGTTCCGGCCTTCTTGGTCGGGTCGAGCTCGAAACGCTCGATCAACTCCTGGCGACGTCCGGGATCGCTGTCACCGCGAAGGCGGGCGAAGTAGTCGATGATCTCCCCACCGGACAGGTTCGGCCAGAGGCTGACATCGCCGGGCACGTATGCCAGCCGGTGGTGGAGCGCCACAGCATCTGACCAGGGGTCACCGCCCAACAACCTGGCCTCGCCGCTGTCCTGGTGCAGCAACCCGAGCAGGGTGCGAATCGTCACGGACTTCCCGGATCCGTTCGGGCCGAGAAAGCCGTGTACTTCGCCGACGGCCACAGTGAGGTCGAGCTCGTCGAGGGCTCGTGTCGGCCCGAACGTCTTCACGACCTTCCGTAGTTCGATTGCGTCGGACATCGCGAACCCCTTCCGCATGAGCGACCGAAGGCGAGTCCGGTCGGATGCACGAGCGAACCTAGCCAAGGTCCGGTTGCGCCGTTAGGGGCGCAGGGCCCGACTTCCCAGATGTGGCCTGATGCCGTCCGCTTCGACCCGGCTGCCATCCTGGCGGCGTGGCAGTCAACGTTTCCAAGCTGAGGCGCATCCTTCTCGCGCTCATCGTCATCCTGTTCGTCGTCGCCGGATGCGGCGACGACGAGGTATCCGATGCTGCGCCGAGCGACACGACCACCTCACCGGCGAGCGTGGCAGGCACGTCGTCCACGACCGGCCCGCCCGCCACGCCATCGACGGATGCAGTCGAGGTCCCGGCACCGGTCGAACCCGATCTTCGGGGCGTGAATCTGGCGGGGGCCGAGTTCGGCTTCGAGCAGCTCCCCGGCACGTTCGGTACCGACTACATCTACCCGACGGTAACCGAGGTCGAGCTCTTCGCTGCTGCAGGAATGAACGTCATCCGACTCCCCTTTCGATGGGAACGCATCCAACCCGAAATCGGATCGGCGCTCGATCCGGACGAGTTGGCCAGAATCGATGAGTTCGTGGCGACGACAACGGAGCTCGGCGTTGCCGTGATCCTCGACCCACACAACTACGCCAGATACGACGATCGAGTGATCGGCGGATCCGAGCTCCCACCGAACGCATTCGGCGATCTGTGGCAGCGAGTGTCGTCTCACTACCGGGACGATGACCTCGTGATCTTCGGGCTGATGAACGAACCGCACAGCATGGGCACCGAGACATGGGTAGCCGAGGCGAACCTGGCCATCGCTGCGATCAGAGCGACCGGGGCAACGAACCTGATCCTCGTGCCCGGCAACCAGTACACCGGTGCCCACAGCTGGAACGAGGACTGGTACGGCACACCCAACAGCCAGGTGATGCTCGACATCGTCGACAGCGGCGAGAACTTCGCCATCGAGGTCCACCAGTACCTCGACAGTGACTCCTCCGGCAGGTCCCCTGAGTGTGTCGACCCGACCATCGGCTCGGCGAGGCTCGAGGCGTTCAACGAGTGGCTTCGAGAGAACCAGCTTCGCGGTTTTCTCGGCGAGTTCGGAGCAGGATCGAACGACACCTGCCTCGCAGCGCTCGACGACATCCTCGATTTCGTCGATGCAAACGATGAACTCTGGATCGGTTGGACCTACTGGGCTGCGGGCCCGTGGTGGGGCGAATACATCTTCGAGATCGAACCCGATGCCACCGGCGAGTTCGACGATCCACAGATGGACGTCCTGGTCGAGCACCTCACGGCGCAGGACTGACCGCCAAGATCAGAGTTCGCAGGTGCCGTCTGAACAGTCGCGTCCGGCCGTCGCCTTGCGGATGTGGCGAAGCCCGATGCCAACGCCGACTGCGTAGATCGCACCAAAGACGAGACCGACCCCGAGCGTGTTCCTGCTGATCAGCGCGCCGAACGCGCTGCCGCCGAAGATGGTGGCCAGAACCGCCATCGACAGCGGGAGGTGGCACGGACAGAAGATGAACGACCAGATCAGCCAACGTCTGCCCCGCCGCTCGATGGCGTCGGGACCAGGCTCCGCGCCTGCGAGACCCTCAGGCGGCGTGAGCAAAGCAGAATCTCGCTCGGTGGAACGTGTCAGCACATCTTCCTCATCGGCATCGAGTCATCATCGGCATGAAAATGTCCGTACTTTAGAGAATTGCCTCGCCTCGATAGCCGGCAGCCTCGGGATGCGCGCCGACCTCCGCAGCGACGTCAGACACGAAGGTCGAGATCTGCCGGTCGATGGCACCCAAAAGGTCGGAGGCATCGCCGACCATCGCCGTGAGCTCGGCGGCGGATCCCGGGAACCGGGCGTCCTCGCCCAACTTGACGAGCAGCAACGAACCGTCGGCTTTGCCCTCGCGCATGGCAAGGGCAGTGGCGACCGCGTGCTCCTTGATGATCTCGTGGGCCGTCTCACGGCCGGCCCCGGCCCGCACGGCGTGCATCAGCAGCTTGGTGGTCGCCAGGAACGGCAGATAGCGCCGGAGCTCGGCATCCACCACGGCAGGGAACACGCCGAACTCGTTCAGAACAGCAAAGGTCGTCTCGAAGATGCCGTCGATGGTGAAGAACGCATCGGGCAGGACGACGCGACGGACGACCGAACAGGAGACATCGCCCTCGTTCCACTGCTCGCCCGAGAGACCGGCGGCCATGGTGAGGTGACCCTTCAGGATCACGCTGAGCCCCGAGATCCGTTCGCATGACCGCGTATTCATCTTGTGCGGCATCGCAGACGATCCGACCTGTCCGGGCTGGAATCCCTCGGTGGCCAGATCGTGACCGGCCATGAGCCGCACCAGCAATGCAAGATTGGCAGGAGCGGCGGCCAACTGGACCAGGGTCGAAACAACGGCGTAGTCGAGCGAGCGGGGGTAGACCTGCCCAACCGAACCGAGCACGTTCGGGACACCGAGCTCGGCGGCGAGACCGTGCTCGAGCGCCTGGGCGGCCTCCACCGAGCCGAGCAGATCTATCTGGTCCTGCTGGGACCCCACCGGGCCTTTGATCCCGCGGAGGGCAAACCGGTCTCGCTGCGAGCGGAGGGCGGCGAGCGCCAACGCAAGCTCCTCGCCGATCTGAGCGAAACGTTTACCGAGAGTGGTCGGTTGAGCGGCGACATTGTGAGTGCGGGCCACCATCACCGTGTCGGCGTGGGTCACGGCCTGGGCCGAGAGTTGCTCGAGCAACGAAACGCAACGGCGCTCGAGCAGCTCCATGGCCCGCCAGGTGAGGAGCTGCTCGACGTTCTCGGTGACATCTCTCGAGGTGAGGCCCTTGTGCAGGTGTTCATGGCCTGCCAGCGCACAGAACTCGTCGAGCCGGGCCTTCACGTCGTGACGGGTGATCGCCTCCCGCTCGCGGATCGAATCGAGGTCGATCGTGTCGATGACGGCTCGATAGTCCTCCACGACAGCGGAGTCGACATCCAACCCGTGTCGGATCTGTGCCTCGAGCACGGCAATCCAGAACTGGCGCTCGGTGCGGATCCGGTGCACCGGGTCGAATATCTCCGCCATCTGCGAGCTGGCGTATCGATCTGCCAGGACGTTTGGGATGGTCATGACGACTCCTCAGGGATGGGACGGGCTGCCCAAACGCTCAAGACCACCCCCGAACTGGTCGATTGGAGGCAGAGACGAGATGGACGGATTGAGTTGAACGGTCGCTGCGAAAAAAATGCGCTCGACAGAGCCGAGGATATCTGCGAGCTGTGCGGAGACCAGTTCTGCGCGTCGTGCCTCCTCTACCCTCGAGGCCATCGCAACGCGCCGACGTGCAAAGGGTGTGCGCTGGCCAACAGCGGACTGCGCGGGAGAGGTGGCAGCACCCAGGCGATCGGGAAGCGCGAGTACAAGAAGCGAAAGAAGACGCTGCTCGAACAACTCGAGGACGTGATCATCGAAGCTCCGGCGTTGAAATACTTCGACCTCGCAGACCCCTCGACGTCGGACCGGAAGACGGAACTGGATCGCCGACCCGAAGTGATCGAGGAGCCCGAGACGGTCGACATCCTCGGCCGACTGGATGACTCCGCGCCGCCAGCCGAGCCCGCTCCCGAGCCTGGAGCCGCTGACCCCGCTCCTCCCCCACCGGTGGCTGCTACTACTACTGCTGACGTCGCTGCTTCACCGCCTCCTCCGCCAGCCCCCGAGCCGGTACAAGCGTTCACCGGCCTCGCTCCGGTCGACACATCGGTGAACCCACTCGCGATCGGCGCACCGGATCGTCCGACAGCTCCAGAACCTGCTCCGGTTCCAGCCTCGGTCCCCACCTCGGGAGCAAGTGCCACCGCAGCCGAGCTCCTTGCTCGACTCAAGGCCGATCAACCGATCCAGTCGCAGTTCACCTCACCTCGATCGCTCGAGGTCGACCCGTTCGCCGCAGCGGCACCGCACACTCCGGCCGCCCCGCAGGCGGGACCACCACCGAACCCCGGTCCGGCGGCAGCCGTCGCGACCACCAACTACGCGGCAGCGCCGACCGAACAAACCCAGGGGATCTCGCCGACCAACGATCCGTTCGCTCCCGTGGCGCACAGCAGCGCGGCACCCGGGAATGCCTCACCGGCGCCATCGAAGATTCAGCCCTGGACCCCTCCGGCGCCACCGCCACGCGGCACCAATCTCGACGTACTGGATGCCAACGAGACGGGCACGATCGACAACCCGATCACACCCGCACCGCCCGCTGCCGCCGAACCGACACCTGCGCCTGCGCCTGCCGCGCCGGCTGCCGCCGAACCGATTGCCGCACCGACAGCCGTGCCCGAAGCGCTTCGACCCATCGCACCAGCCGCTGCGGAGACGGAGGCAGACCCCACTCCGGGCCGTGCACCAGCCGACACCGACGACTCAGGGAAGTGGATCCCGCCGAGCCTGCGAGGCATGGCATCGGCAGAAGAACGGGCAGCCGACCCTCTTCCGAAGCGCCGCTGATACGACGCCAGCGGTCAATCCACCGCTGAGAAGTGCAGATATTGGTCGCGCCCTGGGCCTGTCGATGCGAGTGTGACGGGCACGCCAACTCGTGCTTCGAGCTCACGGAGGTAGGCCGCTGCGTTCGGATGGAGATCGCCCGGCTCACGAGCGGCGGTCAGATCGGTCTTCCATCCCGGGAACTCTTCATAGATGGGGACGGCGCGATGAAGATCGGACTGGTGGTACGGCAATTGCTCGACTCGGCGACCATCGATGTCGTAGGCAACACACATCTTCACCGTTTCGAAGGTGTCGAGCACGTCGAGCTTCGTGACGGCCAGCTCCGTCAGACCGTTGATCCGGGCTGCGTGACGCATCATCACCGCATCGAACCACCCCGGACGCCGTTTGCGGCCGGTGTTCGTCCCGAACTCGCGCCCGACTTCGACCATCCGATCGCCGTCGTCATCGAACAACTCGGTGGGGAAGGGACCAGCACCGACTCTGGTGATGTAGGCCTTCGCGATCCCAACGACCCGAGTGATCTCCTTCGGACCGATACCTGCGCCGGCGCACACACCACCGGCGATCGGATTGCTGGAGGTCACGAACGGATACGTACCGTGATCGAGATCGAGGAACGTCGCCTGAGCGCCTTCGAACAGGACGTGCTGATCGGCTTCCAACGCTTCGTGGATGAGGTTGACCGAGTCGGCGATGTGTGGCGCCAGCCCCTCGAGGCAGTTGCTCAAGACGTTGTCGGCCAGCTGATCCGGATCGACCGGCAAGCGATTGAAGACCTTGGTGAGGACCTTGTTGGTGTGCGACAACGTGGCATGGAGCTTCTGGCGGAAGATGGCCTCGTCGAGCAGGTCCTGCACTCGAATACCCACGCGCATGGCCTTGTCTGCATAAGCCGGACCGATACCGCGCTTCGTTGTGCCGAGTTTCGCTTTGCCCAGATGGCGTTCGTGCAGCGCATCGAGCTCTTGGTGATACGGCAGGATCAGGTGCGCATTACCTGAAACCTTCAGCCGTGAACAGTCGATACCTCGACGGGTGAGCTGATCCTTCTCCTTCAGCAGGACAAAGGGATCGACCACGACGCCGTTGCCGATCACCGGCGTGATGTGGTCGTAGAAGACGCCGCTCGGGATCAGCTGGATCTTGAACGTTTCCTCACCGATGACGATGGTGTGGCCGGCGTTGTGGCCGCCCTGGTACCGGACGACCATCGACATCTCTTTCGAGAGGAGGTCGGTGAACTTTCCCTTCCCCTCATCGCCCCACTGCGTTCCGACCACGATTGTTGCTGGCACGGGGCGGAACTGTATTGGTGCCTGACTTCATTCCCCTCGCTCGGCGTCAGGTGATCGGGGAGGTGTCGAACGGCGTCGACATGGCTCCGCTCTGGGCGATGTCCGGATCGGGCATGGTTTCTGCCTCCTCGGGCTCCGTCTCCGGTTCGGGAATGATCAGCAGTGCAATGGCAGCGATCATCGCGGCACCAGCGACGACGAGGGCCGCCAGTTCCGACACCGCACCGATGAGGAACGATCCACCCGCGGCCCCGATCATCAACGACAAGTTGAGCGTGGATGCCGCTGTACTTCGATTGGCTGCTCGGACGTGGCGGTGGAGCGCGATGGCCAAGAGCGGCAGCAAGGCTCCGAGAACGAAGCCCACCGTGACGTAGGTGAAGACCCGGAAATACCACTGACCGAGGGCCGTCGGCACCAGCATCAGGGCCATCGCGATGAGCAGAGCGCCGGCGGCCCGCTGGACCGAGCCGAAGCCGGACTCGAATCGTGAAGTGAGGAGTGATGAGACGGCCGAGATGCCCCACGAACCGGCGACGAGCGGGCCAAAGAACAGCAGTGCTCGATCGGTTCCGACGCCTTCGGCCAGACCGACGGGTGTCAGCAGCTCGGTGCTGGCGATTGCGCCTCCGACCGAGACCATGGCGATACAGGTCCATCGTGGGACTGGGCTGTCGAGCGCGTTCGTGAGACCCGCGACCGTGGTGCGGAAGACACCACCGATGGGTATGGCCTCCGGTGGGCGATTCTCGATCATGGTCCGCCACGTCACGACCAGGTCGACGAGGAGCATGGCGGCCCCGAGCAGGAAAATGGGGGCGAAGACGAGTCGGTCCGGCACCGCTCCCGAATACAGCTGAGGCAGGAACGCCGCGGTGAGCGAGCCGGTCGCCCAACCGGCGTTGTGAGCCGCCTCCGCCCTCGACAGACCATGCAGCACCGCCGGGTCCTTGGCGTCACCGATCTCGTCGACGAACCAGGCATCAGCAGCCCCGGAGAACAGCGCTCGACCGATGCCGAGCAATGCGGCCGCGTAGATGATGTCGATCAGGCCATTCGCTCCGGACAGGATCGCGTAAGCCCCCATCATGATCCACGATGCCAACAGCTTCGTCTTACGCCGGCCCCACACGTCGGCGATTGCCCCAGAAGGCACTTCGACGACAGCAATGAGGATCGAGTAGACCGCCATGATCACGCCGATCTTGGCGACGGTGAAGTCGAGGATGTCCATGTGCAGGATGCGAACCGTTCCTGCGCACCCGAATGCGAAGGAGGTCACGAAACGCATCGTCGCGAGGACTCGCGTCAGTTCTTTCGCCCGTGTCGTCGAGCGGGGAGGCACCGTGGACAAGGGGAACATCGTAGTGCAGGCGGACTCGCCATCAGCTGAGCTTCGGGCGTTCCCACGGCACGCGCTCGTCGACGTAGAGGGCGACTACGTCATCGGAATACGTCATCTGACGGATCCGCTCCGGGGACCGGGCGATCAGAGTGTTGAGGGCAAGGGGAACACGCCCCAACTGAGGGACTGAACCACGAAGGAGACCACCATGCAGGGTGCAACCTGGAGCTGAGCAAGCAAGATCGCAAAACCAACAACGTCTTCGACCTCCACACCGCCTGTGGAGGTCGAAGTCGTTTTTGGGCACATCCCCTCACCTGGAGGATCCCCGCATGAACCACACTGTCGATGTGGAGGACACAGGTTCGGAGTATCCGAGTCACGTCGATGACGCGCGCCCCGTGGTCGTCGGACGCGCCGACGAACTGGCCCGGTTGACCGAACTGGCCGATCGATCGGTCGAGGAAGGGGCTCGTATCGTCTTCGTTTCCGGCGAGGCCGGAATCGGCAAGAGCACCCTGATCGGGCGGTTCACCGACGACCTGGCCGATGCCCGTTGGGCGGTCCACACCGGACACTGCATCGAGTACGCCGACCGCACGCTCCCGTTCGGCCCGATCGTGACGATCATCCGATCACTTCTCGCAGACCTGGCCGACGATGCCGACGACGTGATCGGACGTCACCGAACCGACCTGGCAGCGCTGCTGCCCGAGCTGGATCCAGGCGGGGCCGACAGTGCGTCACTGACCGGCGACGTCGACCGTCTGATCGACGCAATCTCGACCGTGCTGATCCGGGCCGCCGAGCATCGACCCATGGTCCTCTTCATCGAGGACATTCACTGGGCCGACGCCGCTACTCGCGACCTGATCTCGTCACTGGTCCACTCCCTCGGCACCAGCCGCATCCTCATGATCGTCTCGGAGCGGACCGGCGCTGTGGCGCGCGGTCGTACGTTCCACACGTGGTTGGCCGAACTGCGCCGTTTCCCCAACGTGGAGACCATCGCGCTGGCAGGCCTGACTCGATCGGCGTTGGCCGAGCAAGCCGCAGCAATCCTCGGCCACGAGGTCGACGACGCCGCATTGTCCGAACTCGAGGCTCGGACCGGCGGCAATGCCTACTTCGCCCACGAACTCCTCCACGCGAGGCGAGCGGGCGCGACGGAGCTCCCCCGTTCGCTGGCCGAGTTCCTGCTCAGCCGGACCCAACGGCTCACCGGCGACGAACAACGTGTGCTGCAGGCCATGGCCGTGGCCGGTGGACCCGTGAGCCACCGCACACTCAGCGAGGTCCTGCCCGACCTCGACATGGGATCGCTGACTCGACAGCTGTACGACGCGTCGTTCATCGTGATCGACGGATCCAATCTGGCGTTCGGCCATGCACTCATGCGCGAGGCAATCCTGCGCAACCTGCTTCCCTTCGAGACCGAGAACCTTCATCGCAGGCTCGCCGAGCACATCGCCTCCACGATCGGCCGGACGTCGTCGCCGGCCGACCTCGCTGCGCTCGCCCTGCACTGGAAGGGCGCAAATGACGAGACCCGCACCCTTGCCGCCGCGGTTCGTGCCGCTGAGGCTGCCGCCGGGGTCGCAGCCTTCGACTCCGCCGCCGACCTCGCCCATCTCGCCATCGGCGAATGGGAGCGGGTCGACGATCCGGAGGAGGCCACCGGATCCACCCGTGATCGGTTGATCGTCGCTGCGTCCGATTGGCTCGTCGCATCGAATCGGCCGCGAGAAGCTGCCGAAATGTTGCGTGACGCGATCTCGACGATCGGCCACACGCTGCCTGACGGACGCCGAGCGCTCCTGCTGGCCAAGCTGGCCCCAATTCAGTTCGACATGGGCAGACCGACCGAGGCCAAAGATCTCATGGCCGCCGCCGTGACGCTCGTTGGCGACGAGGTGTCCGCAGAGGCGGCCGAGGTCCACCATCGGTCGTCGAAGCTCTCGGTCGTCATCGGCCAGATCCATCCCGCCATCGAATCCGCCAAGAAGGCGATCGCAATCGCCGAGCGCAGCGGCCCCGACGTGGTCCTGGTCGAAGCCCTCACGACCAAAGCTCTGGGCATGGGCGTGACCGACAGCCTCCAGCGCGGGGTCGAGCTGGTCCAGGACGCTCGTCGGCGGGCCGTGGCGCAGAACATGACATCGCAAGTGGCGAGCACCTACCGCACCGAGATGATGATCCTCAACTACCGCGTGGGGAGGACACCAGAGTCCCTCACCGTCCTGCGGGACGGCCTCGCCTACGCGGAGCAGCATTGTGGACCGAGTCTGCGCCTCGACATCCAGCTCGATCTCGCTCTCGGGCTGGTGGAGTCCGGCCGCCTCGTGGAGGCCGCACCGGTCATCACACAGTTGTTGAAGACTCCGTTCGAGAGCCTGCGCGGCCTGGTCATCCTCCAGGCTGCAGGTCTTCACGGGCTGCTCGCAGGCGACCTCGATGGAGCGGCAGAGCATCTCGCGGCCGCCAGTGACCTTTCGCGTGACTTCCGTTCAGCACAGGAGACAGGATTCCAGCACCGCCTCGAGGCAGAGTTGGCACGTCGCCAGGGACGTTTCGACGACGCCGAGGCACTGATCGATCATGCGCTCGAATTGCAGTTGGCGAGCGACAACATCACCTTCACACGGGAGTCGATCCTCGAGAAGTGCCGGCTGGCGCGAGCAGTTGCGGCGGAGGACATCGATCGGGCGTCGCGCATGCGAGCCGACGTTGGCGAGCTCGTGGTGCACCTTGCCTCCCAGGATCCGGCGTCGGCCGCATTGACCGAACTCATGCACCTCGAACTTCGGACCATCGACAACACGGCCACGTCGGTCCAAGCACGCGCCGCCATCGATGTGCTCGAGACGTACGGATTCGGAGCGGACATCCTCCAAGCGACCCTGACGCGAGCCCAGCTTCTCGCCGACGAACATCTTGTGGGCGGCGACCTCTTGGAATCGAGCGAGCGGATGGTCGACACCCTCGTCGAGCTCCGCGAGCTCGGGACGTCGTCTGGCATGTTCTGGCTCTGCGAGGGTGCCGATCGAATCACGGAGCGGTTGGGGATGGCGATCGATCTCACCGAGGACGTCGAGGTATCCGAGACGGTGTCCGAGCCCGATCACGGCCTGACCGCCCGAGAGGTCGAGGTGCTGGCGCTCCTCGCCGAGGGCATGACCAACAAAGAGATCGGTGCCGAGCTCTACGTCAGCCACCGGACGATCAGCACTCATGTCTCCAACCTCCTCGCCAAGCTTCACCTCAAGAACCGCTCCGAGGCGGCCGCTGCCTATCACCGACTGGGGTTTGCTCCCGCCGACCGCTAGTTCGGGTCCTCTCGTTAGGGTCACCGCGTGAGCGTCGGCCGATCCCAACTCGTCCGGCTGACGGCAGGCAAAGCGGTGGCGAACACGGCGCTGCGTTGGATCCCGTTCTTCCTCCCGACGCTTGCGGTGGCCTTCGCCGCCAGCACCGAACAGCTGACGGCGATCCTCGGCTTCGGCGAGATGGCAGGTCTGTGCACGTTGTTGGCCGGTCGAACCCTCGACGGTGGGCGCGAGCGATGGATCATGTCCGGGTCGCTGGTCGTGGTCGGATGCTCGGCCCTTCTCGCGTTGATCGGTTCGTTGTCGGCGTTCGCCGTTTCGTTCGTCGTGTTGATCATCGGGGTTTCGCTCTACACCGTCGGAGGCCACACGTACCTCAGCAGGCGGGTTCCCTTCGACCGCAGAGCACGGGCCATCGGGAGCTTCGAGACGTCCTGGGCGCTGGCGCTGCTCATCGGTGCCCCGCTGGTCGCGCTTCTCATCACCGGGTTCGGATGGCGTGGGCCTTTCGTGGCCGTCGCCGTTGCTGCCCTCGGCATGGCGGTGGTGGTCGCGACCACCACCGATGTCGTCCAGCCGACCGCAGATGCACTCGGCTCGTACCAGCGTCGCCCCCTCACGGCGCAAGCCTGGCGGCTGATCTTCGCCTCTGCCGCGACCGCGATGGCGGGGCTCACCACCATCGTGATCGCCGGGACCTGGCTCGACGATCGCCTCGGCGTCTCCACCGGTGGGATCGGCCTCGTTGCCATGGCATTCGGCATGACCGAGCTCTCGTCATCGGTCTCGTCGGCCACCTTCGCCGATCGAGTCGGCAAGGTCACCAGCACTCGAGCCGCGCTACTGCTCGTGCTCGCCGGTGCTGCCGTGATGACCCAAGCTGACGATTCCCTCGCGATCGGTTTGGTTGGCCTCATGTGTTTCTTCCTGGGCTTCGAGTACGCCATCGTCACGTCGTTCTCGATCGTCAGCGAGGCCATGCCCGAGGCCCGCGGCCGAGCACTTGCCACGAGCAGTGCCATCGGCACCTTCGCCAGGGGCACGGGGACCGTGGCCAGCGGAGCCCTGTATGCCCGCTGGGGAATCAGCGGTCCGGTCGGGTTGACCGCCGCCGCCGCCATCGTGGCGATGGGCCTCCTGACGCTCGATAACCGCTCTTTGGACCAGGGCGCCCCCGATCCCGGCTCGGTCTCCTGAGGAAACCTCGCGACTTCTTCGCCCGCTTCTCGTCAGTATCTCCACAAGCGATCACGAAATGGCGGGCAGACCAGTGGCGAGCAAGAGGCGGACGCGTCCGGCGGAGATCCGGGTGCGCGACGGCATGGGCGTGGCGACGGTCTGGGCGACTGCCTCACTCCTCAGCGGAGGCAGCGTTGGGACGGCCGTGCTGACGGGAGCCGGACTGGGTGTCGCTTCGGGCAGCGCTCTCGGCCTTTCCCTGCGAAGCACGCAACGGCCGGTCATCAAGACGGCGACGGCGGAACGGGTGGCAGTCACTACAGCGGCGATCACCGCGACAGGGGCGCTGCTGTCGGCGGTCGGCCTGCTCACCCTTACCTGGCTCTGGTTCGCCATCGCTGCCGGGCTCACATGGATCACGATGTCGGTCTCCACCGCCATCGATCCGATCTCTGCCCCGAGTGGTCTGCTCGTCCCGTCGAACCTCACGTGGTTCGCCGCGAATCCGACGAATCGCGCAGCCGAGTTCGGAAAGCGCGTATTCGACATCGTCGCAGCCTCGTTGATCCTCGCTGCCGTCACCCCGCTCTTGGTCGTGGTTGCGATCGCGATTCGTTCGTCCGACGGCGGTCCCGTGTTCTTCCGACAGAGCCGGGTCGGACGCAATGGGGTCGACTTCGGCATGCTCAAGTTCCGATCCATGGTCATCGACGCTGAGGCCCGCCAGGCAGAGTTGCTCGATCTGAGCGAGCGAACTGGTCCGCTCTTCAAGATCACGAACGACCCGCGGACCACCCGAGTAGGTCGTTTCATCCGCGAACTGTCGATCGACGAGCTTCCACAACTCATCAACATCATCCGCGGCGACATGAGTCTGGTCGGTCCGCGGCCAGCGCTTCCGCACGAAGCAGCAGACTTCGACGGTGCGCTCCAACGTCGTTCGATGGTGCAACCCGGACTCACTGGTCTGTGGCAGGCAGAGGCTCGGTCAGAAGCCGACTTCGGGCGATTCCGCGACCTCGATCTTCGTTACCTGGCCACGGCGTCGCCCCGCCTCGATCTGGCGATCCTGGCTGCCACCGCAACCGAGGTCATGGTGTCAGCCCTCGGAGCGCCGCTTCGCCACCTCGGCATCGATCTGGCTCCGACCGACGGCATCGACTTGCGAACCGTTGTCGATCTGACCGGTTCAGTCGCTCCCGCCAACGTGGCCGAGCTCGCCTGATCCTCGGAGTCAGCTCAGCTCGGCCTCGAGGGCATCGAGCCAGGCGTTCACCCGTTTGCCATTGACGCCGAGATCGGACTGACCGAGTCGCGACCGGGAGAAGACCACCAGCGTCGACGAATGCTGCCCATCGTCGGTTCCGGCGGAGACGAATCGAACGCTGATGTAGTCGGGAAAACCGAACACCGCGCTGCGCTGGACATAGGTGACAACCCCCTCCATCACCCTGGTGCCGGCGCCCGGGAGACGATCATCGGCCAGCACATCGACACGAGGCTGTTTCTGGATCATCCGATCCCACGCCGCCGAGAGCGTCGCGGGGTCGACCGGGTAGACGGGCACGTCTCGATCGAAGAGCGCTTCCGGCCCGTCTCCGGCCCGATATGAGTTCGGCGTCGAGGGTTTCGGTGCCGTGACCGGGTCGACGTGCCACCGCCCGATGTCGTGGTCGAGCATGCGAACGCCGACAACCGATCCGACGAATGCGACCACCACGACACCGAGCAGCACGTACAACATGCGCCTCACTCTGCCACTTGGACAGGGGCCAACACGTCGATGGTGATCTCCTCACCGAGGAGATCAACATTGATCGTGGAGCCCTCAGGCGCGTCACCTTCGAGAATGGCGCTTGCCACCCGGTCGACGACCTCCCGCTGGATCACCCGTTTGAGCGGGCGGGCGCCGTAGGCCGGGTCGTATCCCAGCTTGGCGAGGTGGATTCGTGCCGCATCCGAGACATCGAGCTCGAGTCGCTGAGCATTCAGCCGCTTGGCGACATGATCAAGCTGAATTCCGACGATCTGGGAGAGATCAGCCTCGGTCAGCTCGCTGAATCGCACGATGTCGTCGACCCGATTGATGAACTCCGGCCGGAAGAAGTCCTTCGGGTCGCCCGGAAGGTTCGAGGTCATGATCAACACGACATTGCTGAAGTCAACGGTTCGACCTTGGCCGTCGGTGAGCCGACCGTCGTCGAGCAGCTGGAGGAGCACGTTGAAGACATCCGGGTGGGCCTTCTCGATCTCGTCGAGGAGCACGACAGCGTATGGCCGGCGACGTATCAGCTCAGTGAGCTGGCCGCCCTGGTCGTATCCGACGTAGCCGGGGGGCGCCCCGATCAATCGGCTCACGGAGTGCTTCTCCATGTACTCGCTCATGTCGATCCGGGTCATCGCCCTCTCGTCGTCGAACAGGAAGTCCGCGAGGGCTCGCGCCAGCTCGGTCTTGCCGACGCCGGTCGGCCCGAGGAACAGGAAGCTCCCGATCGGTCGGTCTGGGTCGGCGAGTCCAGCGCGGCTGCGACGGATGGCAGCACTCACAGCAGCGACTGCCTCGTCCTGACCGATGACTCGCTCGTGTAGCTCGGCTTCGAGGCGCAAGAGCTTGCGGCTCTCCGCTTCGATGAGTCGGCTGACGGGCACGCCCGTCCAACGGCTGACCACCTCGGCGATGTCCTCCTCGTCGACCTCCTCCTTCAGCATCTTCTTCACGGACTGGAGCTCGGCGAGGGCCGCTGTCGCCTCCTCGATCTGGCGCTCGAGCCCGGGGAGACGGCCGAAACGAATCTCCGCCGCCTTCTCGAGATCCGCTTCCCGTTCGAGCTCCCGGCGCTCGCTCTCGTAGAGCTCCTTGAGCAGCTGGATCTTGTGGATCGCGTCCTTCTCGTTTTGCCAGTGGGCCTTCATGGCTTGGCTCTGCTCGTTGAGATCAGCAAGCTCGGTGGCGATCTCCTCGGCTCGAGCGACCGACTGGGCATCGGTCTCCTTGCCCAGGGCCACCTGCTCCATCTCGAGCTGACGAATGCGGCGTTCGACGACATCGATCTCAGTGGGAAGGGAGTCGATCTCGATACGGAGCTTCGAAGCCGCCTCGTCCATCAGGTCGATGGCCTTGTCAGGTAAGAATCGACCAGTGAGGTAGCGGTCGGACAATGTTGCTGCGGCGATCAACGCCGCGTCCTGGATACGCACGCCGTGGTGGACCTCGTAGCGCTCCTTCAGGCCTCGCAGGATCGCGATCGAGTCCTCGACCGATGGTTCGCCGACGAACACCTGCTGGAACCGTCGCTCGAGGGCAGCGTCCTTCTCGATGTACTTACGGAACTCTTCGAGGGTCGTCGCACCAACCATGCGCAACTCGCCGCGAGCCAGCATCGGTTTCAACATGTTGCTGGCATCCATGGCGGAGTCGCCACCGGCACCGGCCCCGACGACGGTGTGCATCTCGTCGATGAAGGTGATCACCTCTCCCTCGGCGTCGGTGATCTCCTTGAGGACGGCCTTCAGCCGCTCCTCGAACTCACCTCGGAACTTCGCGCCGGCCAGCATGGCCGAGATGTCAAGCGCGATGACTCGACGATTGCGGAGCGACTCGGGAACGTCACCCTCGACCACTCGCTGAGCGAGCCCCTCAACGATGGCGGTCTTGCCGACACCGGGCTCACCGATGAGCACCGGGTTGTTCTTGGTGCGCCGGCTGAGGACTTGGATCACACGACGGATCTCCTCGTCGCGCCCGATCACCGGATCGAGCTTGCCGGCACGGGCGGCTTCGGTGAGGTCCCGGCCGTACTTCTCGAGAGCCTGGAACTGGTCTTCCGGGTTCTGCGAGGTGATGCGGTGCGAACCGCGGACGTCCTGCAGCGCAGCGAGCAAGTCCTCGCGGGCGAGATCGATGCGCCGAGCGGTGGGCCCGGCCGGGTCGGGATTGGCGAGGGCAAGCAGAAGGTGTTCGGTGCTCAGGTAGTCATCGCCGAGATCGGCTCGCACAGAGTCGGCGTCAGCCATCACCCGGTTCGTGGTCTTGGCGAACCTGGCTTCGGATCCGTAGGCCTTCGGCAGTTCGCCGAGGGCTGCCTCGGTCTCGTTGCGGAGAGCCGACGGCTGTTTGCCGAGCTTGTTCAGAATGGGAAGAACGACGCCCTCGGCTTGGCCGAGGAGCGCGAGCAGTAGGTGGTCCGGTGTGACTTCGGGGTGAGATTCGGTCTTGGCTCGGTCGATGGCAGCTGCCACCGCTTCCTGAGTCTTGATCGTCCAACGGTTGGGGTCGAGGGCCATGGGAGTCTCCTTTCGAGACGTTCAGAGTGAGTGCTTGACCGTCGCCCCGAGTGTCAGGTGCGACGTGGTCGCCGGTAAACGGTGACGGCCTGGGACACCGGAACCAGATCTCGACGGGTTTCCCGTCGGATCTGCTCGATGGTGTCGTGCTGTTGTTGTTCGAGTTCCACGAGCATGTGTTTCGCCTTGGCGAGTTCACGCTCGAGGGCGAGGATCTTCTTCACGCCGGCGAGGTTGAGCCCCTCGTCGGTGAGCTCTTGGACTCGGAGGAGTCGAGCGATGTCGGCGTCGGAATAGCGACGGCTGCCGCCTCCGGTTCGGGCTGGAGCGACCAAGCCCTTGCGTTCGTAGATCCGAAGTGTCTGCGGGTGGACGCCGGCGAGTTCGGCTGCGACCGAGATCACGTAGACCGCACGGTTGATGTCATGTTCGCTCATGCGCCACTCCTCTCTTCGGCGGGTCGCCCGGGATCCTGGAGTACGTCGGCGAGAGCCTCGATGGCAGTGCGTTCGGCGTCGGTGAGGTGGGCCGGAACGTCGACGACGACGGTGACGAGCAGATCGCCTGACTTCGATCCAGAGGTGACACCGCGCCCCTTGACACGGAAGGTCTTGCCGGACGGTGTCCCGGGCGGGACCTTCAGCGTGACCGTCGTTCCCTCGAGCGTGGGTACGCCCACGTTCGCTCCGAGTGCGGCCTCGGGGAAGGAAACCGGCACGTCGACCGTCAGATGATTGCCCTTGCGCCCGAACAGTTCGTGCGCAGCGACGTCGATGACCACGAACAAGTCGCCGTGAGGACCGCCGTTGCGGCCGGGGCCACCACGACCCTTCAGGCGAATCTTCTGCCCGTCCTTGACGCCGGCGGGCACTCGGACCTTGACCTGACGCGGCCGGCGCTCCATGCCGCTTCCGTGGCAAGTCGGGCAGGGATCGGTGACGACCCGACCGCGGCCCCCACATTGGGGACATGGTTGGCTGAACGAGAAAAGGCCCTGATTGTCGTCGAGGACACCTCGACCACCGCAGCGTGAGCAGGCCGAGGGTTGCGTACCGGGCCGCGAGCCGGAGCCCTTGCAGGTCGAGCAGGCGGCATCGGAGGTCAGGTGAACTGATGTGGTGACGCCGGCGACAGCATCGTCAAAGCTCAGGTGCAGTCGAGTCTCGAGGTCGTCGCCCTTGACCGGTGCCGCGGCACCGCTGGTCCGACCACCACTACCGCCGCCTCCTCGTCCGAAGACACCGCCCAAGAGATCACCGAGATCGACGCCGTCGAAGTTGAAGCCGCCACCGCCACCTCCGCCGCCGCGACTGGCACCACCGCCGGCTCCTCGGAAGCCGCCACCCATCGGACCGAGCCGACGAATGTCGTCGTACTCCTTGCGCTTGGTCTCGTCTCCGACGACGTCGTAAGCAGCCGAGATCTCCTTGAAGCGGTCCTCCGCCTTGGCGTCACCGGGGTTGGCGTCGGGGTGATACTGCCGGGCCATCTTCCGGTACGCCTTCGTGATCTCTTTCTCACCGGCGTCCTTCTCGACTCCGAGGACCTTGTAGAAGTCCTGCTCGAGCCAGTCATGCTGCGACATCATTCACCCCCTTCGTGGGTCGTGGTTGTTGCGTGGTTTGTTTGCTTCGGTGCTGGGTTGTTGAAGTGTCGATTGCCCGAGGATGGTTGCCCGAGTGCTCAGCCGATGGTCTTGACCATTGCCGGCCGAAGCACTCGTCCATTCCACCCGTAGCCGACGCGGAGCACCTCGGCGACGGTCGGCACCGCGAATTCGGATGAGTCCTCGTGCATGACCGCCTCATGCAGTTCGGGATCGAATGGATCCCCCGCCGGTTCGAGTCGGACAAGGCCTTGTCTGGAGAGGTTGTCGACGAGCGCCTTGAGGATCGGTTCGACGTCAGCAGCACCGTTGGCGACAGCGCCGTCGCATGCATCGATGACAGGAAGCAACTCGTTGACGATCTTGTCGTTGGCTCGCTCCCGAGCATCAGCCTCACGCTTCGTTACTGCCTTTCGGTAGTTCTCGAACTCGGCCTGGAGCCGCCGCAGCGAATCGAGGTACTCGTCGCGTTCGACGCTGACACGCTCGAGGCCCGCCACGAGATCTTCGACCGAGATGGTCGTCGGATCGACCGTGTCGGTCGACTCGGCAGGATCTGATGTCAGGGAAGGTTCGGCGCCACCCCCGAACCCGGGGTCGTCATCGACCCCCGGCTCGGCATCGACGCCGTCTGGCGTGGGTGTGTCTGACATCAGGCGTCGCCGCCCTCGTCGTCCTCGACGATCTCGGCGTCGACGACTTCGTCGTCGTCGGGAGCGTCAGCGGCTGCTCCGCCTTCGGACTCGGCAGCGGCGGCCTCGTACATCTTGGCGCCGACGGTCTGCATCACACCCATGACCTTGTCGGTGGCGTCCTTGATCTCTTCGAGGTTTTCGCCGGCGATGGCAGACTTCAGCTCGGCGAGTGGTTCCTCCATCGAGCTCTTGTCGTCATCACTGAGGCTCTCTGCGTTGTCCCGCAGCAGCTTCTCGGCCTGATACACGAGGCTGTCGGCGTTGTTGCGGATCTCGGCTTCCTCACGACGCTGTTTGTCTTCGTCAGCGTGGGCCTCGGCGTCCTTCACCATCTGGTCGATGTCGTCCTTGGAGAGGCTCGACTGGCCGGTGATGGTGATCGACTGCTCCTTGTTGGTCGCCCGGTCCTTTGCGCTGACATGAACGATGCCGTTGGCGTCGATGTCAAAGGTGACCTCGACCTGGGGCACGCCGCGAGGCGCAGGAGGAAGATCGACGAGTTGGAACTTGCCGAGTGTCTTGTTGTACGAGGCCATCTCGCGTTCGCCCTGGAGCACGTGGATCTCGACTGAGGGCTGGCTGTCCTCGGCCGTAGTGAAGGTCTCGGTCCGGCGAGTCGGGATGGTGGTGTTGCGCTCGATGAGCTTGTGCATCACCGAGCCCTTGGTCTCGATGCCGAGGCTGAGTGGCGTGACGTCGAGCAGAAGAACGTCCTTGACGTCACCCTTGAGAACGCCGGCCTGAACGGCAGCGCCGACTGCAACGACTTCGTCAGGGTTGACGGTCTTGTTGGCTTCTTTGCCAGTCATGGATTCGACGAGTTCGACGACCGCCGGCATACGGGTGGAGCCGCCGACCATCACGACGTGATCGATGTCGGCCTGCTTGAGACCGGCGTCCTTGATCGCCGCCTCGAAAGGCTTCCTGACCCGGTCGAGGAGATCGGACGTGAGCTCCTGGAACTTCGAACGAGAGAGGGTCTCTTCGAGGTGAAGGGGGCCTTCGGCGGTTGCGGTGATGAACGGGAGATTGATCGAGGTGCTCTGGGTCTGCGACAGCTCGATCTTGGCCTTCTCGGCAGCTTCCTTGAGCCGCTGGGCGGCCATCTTGTCGGCTCCGAGGTCAACGCCGTGGGCGTTCTTGAACTGGGAGATCATCCAGTCGATGACCGCCTGGTCCCAGTCGTCGCCACCGAGTTCGGTGTCGCCGGAGGTGCTCTTGACCTCGAACACGCCGTCGCCGATCTCGAGGACCGACACGTCGAAGGTGCCGCCACCGAGGTCGAACACGAGAATCGTCTGGTCCTCGTGCTCCCGCTCGAGGCCGTAGGCGAGCGCCGCAGCGGTGGGCTCGTTGATGATACGAAGCACCTCGAGGCCGGCGACTGTGCCGGCTTCCTTCGTCGCGGTGCGCTGGGCATCGTCGAAGTAGGCGGGAACGGTGATGACGGCCTGGGTGACGGTGTCGCCCAGGTAGGCCTCGGCGTCGCGCTTCAGCTTCATGAGCGTGCGGGCGCTGATCTCCTGGGCGGTGTACTTCTTGCCGTCGATGTCGACGGTCCAGTTCGTGCCCATGTGGCGCTTCACCGAGCGAATGGTGCGGTCGGGGTTGGTGATCGCCTGGCGCTTGGCGACTTCGCCGACCAGGACTTCGCCGTCGTCCTTGCTGAAGGCGACAACGGACGGAGTGGTGCGCTGGCCCTCGGAGTTGGCGATCACGACGGGCTCGCCTGCTTCGAGAACGGCGACGACAGAGTTGGTGGTACCGAGATCGATGCCTACTGCTTTGGCCATGGAAGGGTTCCTCTTTCAGGTGTTTCTTGGGTTGTGGGAGATCGATTCGTTGCAGAGTATCGGCAACGTTCTGAACAGTGTAAAGACTTGAGTGCCTCATTATCAACTTTCCTGACTGTGCCTCTCGCCACACCTCGCGATTGGGGTACGCGATAGGAGGTCGCGATTGGGGTCGGAGCTTCACATTCACAGCTCTGACCCCGTTTGATGGGAGACTGCACGGCACCATGACCGACTATCTCCGCCGGATCTTGAACGCCCGCGTCTACGACGTTGCCAGGGAGACGCCTCTCGAACGGGCAGGCGAGCTCTCGTTGCGGCTCGGCAACACGCTCATGATCAAGCGGGAGGATCTCCAGGAGGTCTTTTCGTTCAAGATCCGCGGCGCCTACAACAAGATGGTCAACCTCTCCGAGGAGGAACGCAGTCGAGGGGTCATTGCCTCGTCGGCGGGGAACCACGCCCAGGGCGTCGCACTGGCTGCGAACACGCTGGGCTGCGACGCCGTCATCGTCATGCCGACCTCCGCTCCTTCGATGAAGGTCGACGCGGTTCTGGCTCGCGGAGCAGAAGTCGTGTTGTTCGGCGACTCCTACAGCGACGCGTACGCCCATGCGCAGGAGCTCATGATCGAGCGCGGCCTCACGTTCGTGCACCCGTTCGACGACCCTGACGTCATCGCCGGCCAGGGGACGGTCGGCATGGAAATCCTGCGGCAGCACTCCAGACCCATCCACGCGATCTTCGTCGCAGTCGGCGGTGGTGGCTTGATTGGAGGCGTCGCCGCATACGTGAAACAGGTACGGCCCGATATCAAGGTCATCGGCGTCCAACACGCCGAGTCGACGGCGATGAAGCAGTCACTCGAGGCAGGAAGTCCTGTCGAACTCTCCGACGTCGGCCTCTTCTCCGACGGAACTGCCGTACGCCGCGTTGGCGATGAGACCTTCCGGCTCGTCGAGCAGTACGTCGACGACATGCTGGTCGTCGACACCGATGAGACGTGTGCGGCCATCAAGGATGTGTTCGTCGACACGCGGGCGTTGCTCGAACCGGCCGGAGCGCTCGCCATCGCAGGTGCCAAGTTGTACGCCGCCTCTACTGGGATCAAGAACGAGACGCTCGTCGCCATCGCTTGCGGAGCGAACATCAATTTCGACCGACTCCGCTTCGTCTCTGAACGTGCAGAGGTCGGCGAGCACCGCGAGGCCGTGTTCGCAGTCACGATTCCCGAGCAGCCCGGAACATTCCGGCGATTCTGCGAGCTGGTCGGGGACCGAGATCTCACCGAGTTCAACTACCGGATCGGCGAAGGGTCAGACGCCCATGTGTTCGTCGGCATCCGAACTCGGACGGACGAGGAGCGGGCCGAGCTTGCAGATCTGTTCCGTGGCGCAGACTTCCCGGCGACGGATCTCACGAAGAACGAGTTGGCCAAGGCGCACGTGCGCCACCTCGTGGGTGGCACGTCACCTCTGGCCGCTGGTGAGCTGCTGTATCGATTCGAGTTCCCGGAGCGTCCCGGTGCACTGATGCGATTCCTCGCCGCAATGCGTCCGGAGTGGAACATTTCGTTGTTCCACTACCGATCCCATGGCGCCGACACCGCCCGGGTGCTGGTCGGCATCCAGATCCCCTCCGGAGACGACTCCGCGCTGGACGAGTTCATCGCCGCGCTCGGGTACCGCGCATGGAACGAGACGGCCAATGACGCGTATCAACTCTTCCTCGCCGGGAGAGCTCAGGAGTTGTGAATGTGAAGCTCCGGCCCCAATCGGCGTTGGCGGCGGAAGTCGCGGGCGAGGTACATGCCAACCACGACACACACCAACATGCCGAACGCGGTCGCCGCGTACGCCGCGAATCGCCCCTGGCCGCCGTAGAGCGAGCCGACGACGATCGCGGTGACGCCCGCCGTCAGCGCTTGTGCAGCACCGATCAGACCCTGCGCGCCGGCCTGACGCTCCTCTGGAACAGCGAGAGCGATCGCCACGCCGGTGGCGGCGATCGTCAGCCCATCGGTGATTGCGTGGAACATGGCAAACCCGAAGATCCAGTTGCCGCTGGGGAGTAGGCCGTAGGAGAACATGAAGAACGAACCGGCCATGAGTCCGGCCGCCCCCATCACGAACGGCCCGATGCGTTCGGCCAGGATTCCGCTGGTCGGGCCGAGCAACACGAGTGGCAGCGCAAACAGTGTGATGCCCAGATTTGCGATCAGGTCTGGGGTCCCGAGGTCCTCGTGAACGACGTCCCACAACGCGTCGAACCCGCCGATCATCATGAAGACTCCGGCCCCGACCACGACGGCGGCAGCCACTGTCTTGTCGGAGAGCAGATCCACGGCCAGACGCTGTCGAACGGGGGCCGCGTCGTCTCGGATTCGGACCTGGGTGAGCGCCGGCACCAAAACGAGCGTCACGACCGCGATCGCGATGAATGGAGCCGGCAGCCCGAGCGTCGGTACCAGGATCGCCGAGATGGCCGGGCCGAGCGCGAAGCCGAACACATCTGCCGACAGCAGCAGCCCGAGGTTGCGACCCACGTTGCCGGGGTCGGCCAGAATGACGATCCGTCGAATGGCCGGCGAGGCAGAGCCGATCCCGATTCCCGAGATGAAGCGGCCGATCAGGATGGCAGTGATGCTTCCGCCGACACCCATCAAGATCAAGCCGACGACGTTGATCAACACGCCGAAAGCGACCACCTCCCGGGCACGTCCCCGATCACCGATCGGGGCGATGAAGACCTGGGCCAAGAAGCCGGCGAAGAATCCGAGCCCGATGATCACGCCGACGGTGGTGTCACTCGTGCCGTACTCCTCGCGGAAGTCACCAACGACCGTGAACAGGACGCCGTAGCCGGAGGTCAGGCACGCCGACAACACGCCGAACACCACAATGGTCCAGCCCTTGCTGCTCACCGGATTTGTCGTCACCTCGAGCACCGATCGACGCTAGCCCCGGAATCGTGAGTCGAGAATTCGATATCGACCTGACCATTGGCCTCAGACGCGCGTTCATCGCCAACGGCAATCGCCATCGTCACGAGCCTCGGACGCAGAACGGACGAGCCGAGGCTCGTCCGTTCCGATCACGTCTTCAGTTGCTGAACTCTGTTGCTCCGAGGAGCCGGTCGATCAGACGGCGTCAGCACCGACCTCGCCGGTACGGATGCGGACGAGGGACTCGACCGCGGTGACCCAGATCTTGCCATCGCCGATCTTCCCGGTCTGGGCTGCTCCGGCGATCGCCTCGGTCGCCTTCGCTGCATCCGGTCCGTCGACAACGATCTCGACCTTCACCTTCGGAACGAAGTCGACCTTGTATTCGGCGCCACGGTAGGTCTCGGTGTGTCCGCCCTGACGGCCGAATCCCTTGACCTCCGTGACGGTCATGCCCTGGATACCGAGACCGGCCAGAGCTTCCTTCACTTCATCGAGCATGTGTGGCTTGATGATGGCTGTGATGAGTTGCATGGATTCTTTCCCCCTGCTCAGACCGAGACGGTGACGTCGGCAGCGTAGCCGGGCGCACCGTGTTCGTGGACGTCCAGACCTTCACGCTCTTCGAGTTCGCTGACACGCAAGCCCATGGTCGCTTTGAGGACCGAGAAGAGGATGCCCGTGGTCACGAGGACCCAGGCGGCAACGATGAGAACTCCGAGCAACTGCACGATGAGTTGGTTGATACCACCGCCGTAGAAGAGGCCGGAAGCCGAGTACTCGGTTCCGTCCTCCAGCGGGAATGCAGCATCGACGAAGGCGTCGCCGTTGACGGCGAACAGGCCGACGGCCAATGTTCCCCACACGCCACAGATGCCGTGCACGCTGATGGCGCCGACCGGGTCGTCGATGCCGCGGCGATCGATGAAGATCACCGAGGCGACCACGAGCACACCGCCGAGGAAGCCCACGATGACCGAGCCGAACGGGGTGATGGTCCCGGTTCCGGCGGTGATCGAGACGAGACCGGCGAGCACGCCGTTGCCCGCCATGCCGACATCCGGCTTCTTCGTGTACATCGTGATGGCAGCCGTGGAGCCGAAGGCACCGGCACATGCAGCAAGGAACGTGGTCACGAAGATGCCCGGGACGAACTGGTCGGCTGCCAACTCGGATCCGCCGTTGAACCCGAACCAGCCGATCAGGAGCACGAACACACCGGTGATCGCAAGCGGCATCGAGTGTCCGGGAATGGCCCGGGGGTTGCCGTCCTTGTCGTACTTGCCGATGCGTGGTCCGAGGAAGAGGGCACCCATCAAGGCTGCCCAGCCACCGGCGGAGTGCACGATCGTCGAGCCGGCGAAGTCGCCGAACTTGGCGTTGCCGATCTGCAGGTCGGCAATGACACCTTCACCGCTCCAGAACATGTGAACGACGACCGGGTAGATGAATGCGGTCATCACGATGCTGAAGACGAAGTAGGTCCAGAACTTGGTCCGCTCGGCCATGGCTCCGGAAGCAATCGTTGCTGCCGCACCGGCGAACGCCACCTGGAAGATGTAGTTCGTCTCGAGCGAGAGTCCGCCTTCGTACGCATCGCCGCCCTTGAGGAAGAACAGGTCGGTGCCGATGAGGCTGCCGCTGTCAGTTCCGTAGGCGAAGCCGTAACCGACGAAGTAGAAGGCGATGCCGGCGACCGCCATGTCCATCATGTTCTTCATCATGATGTTGCCGGCGTTCTTGCTTCGGGTGAGCCCCGTCTCGACCAGTGCGAACCCGGCCTGCATGAGCAGGACCAGGGCGGCGGCGATGACGATCCAGGTGTTGTCGAGGATGTCTTGTGTCGTCCACTCGTAGCCCTCCTGTGCACCGGCGGGGCCGGCGAAGAAGGCGAGGAGCAGTACGGAGACTGCTCCCGCTGTGAGCCATTTGTGTTTCATCGATTCTCCTGTCTCGACGCGGGCAGGTGCCCGACTTGGTTTCGAAGCTACGAACCGTGTATTTCGGATTTGTTCGCGGTCTGTTACTTACAAGCGACGCTCAGCTGACGGCTTTCTTGCATTTGCCAGGTCGCTGTCCGGCCCCGGTTTCATGACGGAAGGCGGTTTGATGTCGAGGACGTAGCCCCGGGATCGCACGGTCCGAATGGACAGCCCGAGGGGCTCGATTCGACGTCGAAGCCGCAGCATGTGGACATCGAGAGCATTCCGAGTCGCCGTCTCACCCGGCCAACCCGCTCTGGACAACGTCTCTCTCGACACAACGGCCGAAGGCCGTTCGATCAGCATCGTCGCCAATCGTTGTTCGATGGGCGGCAACGCCACCCACTCATCACCCGCATGGAGGAGCCCGTCGCCGTCGATCTCGGGAAACATCTCGTCACCCGCACCGCTGCGGAGGGTCAACGCATCCAAGCGAGCCCGAAGGTCGCGATCATCGGAGGGAAGGCGGATCCAGTCTTCCAACGGATCACCGGACACGGGCGCCGGCGCCGCTGCATCGACGAGCAGAAGTCGCGGCCGATTTGCGGCACGCAACTCCCGCCGCTTCCCCTCGTCTTCTGGCCATCGAACCAGTGCCACGTCCATGAACGACGAACGTACCCAGCCAACATTTCGCGACTGTTTCGTGAACATGAACCAAGGCGCGCCGGGAACCGATCAACCGAATCAAACGTTTCCGGCATGGCAACCGGCGCCCGGCCCAGAGATGGGCCAACATGGGGGCGTTCGACAGACAGAACACGAAACAGGGAGGGCCTGATGGGTTTGATGAAGAAGCTCCGCGGCGAGCTCGTCGACATCATCGAGTGGATCGACGACTCGAGATCGACGCTGGCATGGCGGTATCCCCGCTACCAGAACGAGATCAAGAACGGCGCCGAGCTCATCGTTCGCGAGGGCCAGAAGGCGGTGTTCGTCTACCGGGGTTCGTTGGCAGACCAGTTCGACCCCGGCCACTACACCCTCGACTCGGAGAACCTTCCGATCCTGTCCACGCTCCAGGGCTGGAAGCACGGCTTCGATTCGCCGTTCCGGAGCGAGGTCTACTTCATCAACACGAGACCGGTCACCGATCTCCGTTGGGGTACTCCGCAGCCGATCACGGTGCGCGATCCCGATTTCAAGATGGTGCAGGTGCGGGCCAACGGACTCTGCGTGGTGAAAGTCGAGGATCCGGCGATCTTCCTGCGCGAGGTCATCGGCACCGATTCAGCCGTCGAGATCGACGAGATCACCGAGCTGCTGCGACGGGTCATCATCACCGCGTTCTCCGACATGGTCATGGAGTCCGGCCTGGGTGCCATCGACCTCCAGGGCCAGCAACGCGCGCTGTCGGAGAAGCTGCGCGACTACGTCCAGGAACGCGTCGACGACGAGTACGGCCTGGCGATCCCGAGCATGGAGATGATCATCTCTCTGCCGGACGAGATCACCGAGGCCATGACGCGAGGCGTCGCCAAGGGCGTCGAGACCTCTGGCTACATCGACAACGTGAGTGACGTCGCCAAGCTCCAGCAGGTGGCCGCGGCCGACGCCATGACCGCGGCGGCCAGCAACCCGGGTGGCGGCGGAGTCATGGGCGACATGATGGGCATGGGCATGGGGCTCGCCATGGCCAACCAGATGGCGCAGTCGATGACGGGTTCACTCGGCGGCCCGCAGGCGGCCGCGGCAGCGCCGCCGCCGCTCCCCTCCTATCACGTTGTCCTCAACGGCCAACAGGCCGGACCGTTCACGATGGAGCAGATGCGAGCCGGCCTGGCCAACGGCGACATGAAGCCGAGCGACCTCGCGTGGACCAGTGGCATGGACGGCTGGACGGCCGCCAACGAAGTACCGGCACTCGCCGATCTCTTTGCCGCACCACCGCCCGTCCCCGAGCAGGATGCGCCTCCGCCCGTCCCGCCCACCAACTAGGAGCCATCGATGGAGGGATCGATCGAACCGCCCCAACGGCCCGGCGGTGGGCAGACACCACCGCCAGCGCCGGCGGCCACTGAACAGCCACGACCCCCGGCCATGCCGGAACGACCCGAGCCGGCCTCGGGTCCCCCACCGGTGCCGGGTCCCCCGCCGGTGCCGGGTCCACCTCCGGTGCCGGGTCCCCCACCGGTGCCGGATCCGACACATGAGCCGATTCCGGCGTACGCCGACGTCGCACCCGAACCGCGTTCGTACAACGACCAACAAGGCGTCGACGTTCGGCCGTGCCCGAACTGTGGTGGCAACTTCGTGTTCGACATCGCAGCCCAGAAGCTGACCTGTCCTCACTGCGGCAGCCAAGAGGACATCGTTCACGAGCCGGGGGCCACGGTCGAAGAGAACGCGCTTGACCGCTACGCCATCAAGGCGCTCTCGGGCAAGGGCATGAGTCACATCGAGGGCGAGAAGGAGGTGGTCTGTCAGAACTGCGGCGGCCACACCACCTTCGTCGGCAGCACGACGGCCACCAAATGCCCGTACTGCGCCACCCCGATCCAGCGCGCCGACATCCACGACGCTCCCGACCGACTGGACGTCGACGGCGTGCTCCCTTTCAGTCTCGACGAGAAGAAGGCGGCCGAACTCCTCGAGAAGTGGGTCGACAAACGATGGTTTGCCCCCACCGAGTTCAAGAAGTATTCGACCAATGGCCAGTTCTCGAGCGTCTATGCGGCCTACTTCACCTACGACGCCGACGCCCACACCACCTATCAGGGCCAGCGGGGCACGAATCACACCCGGACGGTGGGATCGGGCAACAACCGGCGGACGGTCACCGAAACGCGATGGCGGCGCGTGGCCGGCCAGGTCCACAACTCGTTCGACGACATGACCATCCTGGCCAACACCGGTTTCGAGCAGCGTTTCGTCAATGAGCTGGAACCGTGGCCCACTGGCCAGCTGCGGCCGTACCAACCCGACTACATCTCGGGGCATCTCTGCCGTACCTACGACAACGACGTCACGGCCTGCTTCAACACTGCGAAGATGCGTATGGCGAGCGAGATCGACCAAACGATCCGCCGCGACATCGGCGGCGACAAACAGATCATCGACCACAAGAACACCGCCCTCTCATCGGTGAGCTACAAACACGTCCTGCTCCCGATCTGGCTGCTCACCGTGCTCTACGCCGGCCAACCCTGGCAGGTGTTCATGAACGGTGTCACCGGCGAAGTGCACGGTCAGCGGCCGTGGAGCAAAGTCAAGATCGGGATGGCAGTCGGCGCCGTCCTTTTGCTGATCATCGTGATCGTCATCCTGCGATCGGTGTTGGGCGCATGACCGGCTTCCTCATTGCGCTGTTGCTCGTCGTCGTGGCTGCGGCCGCTGCGGGAGGAGCGGCCCTGATGCTCGGTGCGCAGCGGGTGAAGCAGAATGCTCGCAGGAGCCAGGAGATCGCCCCAGGCCAACGAAGCGAGGCGCCGTTGGGCTGGGCCGGAGCCCACACCCCCGAAGCGAAGCTGCATCGGCGACTCGGTGAGGCGATGTCCGGCCTGCGCAACGCCACCGACGACGATGCGCTGGTTGCGGCCAACGTGATCGTCGTCGAGCGCGAGGCACTGAAGATCGAACAGCAGATCATCGCTGCATCGCACCTGGCCGAGCGGCTGAAGGGCCCGGCGATCACTGAGCTGGCCCAGGCAGTCGACCAGATCGAGAACGTGTCGGCTCAGCTCATCCAACGCTCGGCCGAGCTGTCCGCCGGTGATGTTCGAGACCAACTCGGCGACCTCTCACAACGCCTCGCACTCCTCGACGAAGCCCGCGCCGAGCTCGACGAGGGCCCGAGCTCGGGAACAGCCGGCAGCAGAGGGTGAGATCAGCTGGGGCATGACCCAGCTGAGGTACTAGCTTGTGGGGCGCTATGGACGCTCCCGCATCAGAAGAACTCACCGCCACCGCCGAAGGTGCTGGCCGGGTCAAAGCCAACCACTTGTGGATCGCCGCCGGTGCCTTGATCGCCGGGGTGACGCTGCTGTCCGGCATTGCCGCGACGGTCTTCCAGTTCCACGACGACTCCGAGGTGCAGCGGAAGGTCTTCGGGAACATCCCGGCGTCGTTCCAGCTGGCGTTCTACACGATCATCCCGCTGTTGATCCTGTGGGGCTCGGTCCAGCTCAGCTACCGGGTCAGGAACTGGGAGCGAGGCGCGCCAGACGATCGTTCCACCACACCCAGGAACTTCAAGAAGCGCATGGCCGACTTCCGGTCCGGCGTCTACATGCAGACTCTCATCCGTGAACCGGGTGCCGGGATCATGCACTCGCTCATCTACTTCAACTTCCTGATCCTGCTCGGCGTCACCACCGTGCTCGAGATCAACCACCAGGTGCCCGAGGACCTCAAGTTCCTCAACGGAGACGTGTACCGCGGCTACGCCCTGATCGGCGACCTCGCCGGCGCCGGTTTCGTCGCCGGCATGCTCCTGGCCATCGCTCGCCGCTACGGCCCCAGGAGCTGGCGCCCCTACCGCATCGCGATCAAGTCGAAACCGGAACATGCGGTCATCAACGGTGTCCTGCTGTCGATCGGTGTCACCGGGTTCGGCGCCGAGGCATTCCGCATCGCCGAGCAGGGCTTCCCCGAGTTCGAGCGGTGGAGCGTCATCGGCTGGCCGCTGGCCAAGATGGTCGACGGGCTCGGCAATCTCGCCGGCTGGCACCAGGGCTGGTGGATCGCCCACGTGCTCAGCTTCTGCGCCTTCTTGATCATCATCCCCGGGACGATGCTGCGGCACATGTTCACCTCTCCGCTGAACATGTACCTGTCGGATCGGGATCGCCCGAAGGGTGCCATGAAGGCAATGCCGGATCTCGTCGCAGGCGAGTCCTCACTCGAGTCGTTCGGCGCCAACACCGTCGACAGCTTCACGTGGAAGCAGTTGATGGACACCGATGCCTGCACGATGTGCGGGCGCTGCACTTCAGTCTGCCCCGCACATGCCACCGGCAAGCCGCTCGATCCACGAGAGATCGTGTTGAAAGTCGGCGAGGTCATGAGCCACAGCGGTTCACCTGCCGTGTCGCCGCCGCTCGGAGTGATCAACGAAATCAAGATCGAGTCTGACTCGGTCTTCGAACGAATCACCTCGGAAGAACTGTGGGCCTGCACGAGCTGCAAGGCGTGCGACGAGATCTGCCCGGTCAACATCGAGATCCTCGACAAGATCCTCGACATGCGCCGCCACCTCACCCTCATGGAAGCCGATTTCCCGTCTGAGCTCGGGTCGGCGTTCCGAGCCATGGAGCAGCAGAACAACCCGTGGGCGATGAGCCAGACCACACGCGCCGACTGGGCCAAGGATCTCGACGTCGACATCATCGACCCGACCGAGATGCTCACTCACGAATACCTCTACTGGGTCGGCTGTGCCGGGTCGTTCGACGACAAGAACCAGAAGGTCACGCAGGCGATGGCCAACCTGCTCGGTCGAGCGGGTATCGACTTCGCCATCCTCGGACCGTCCGAGCTGTGCACCGGCGATTCTGCTCGCCGCGGCGGCAACGAGTACGTGTTCCAGATGCTGGCCCAGCAGAACATCGCGACGTTGGACGGCATCGGCGTGAAGAAGATCATCACCCAGTGCCCGCACTGCTTCAACACCCTCCAGAACGAGTACCCGCAGCTGGGCGGCCACTACGAGGTGGTCCACCACAGCCAGTTCCTCGAGTGGTTGATCAGCGAGGGCAAGCTCGACGTCTCCGAGGCCACGCTCGAAGAGCGGGTCGTCTACCACGACAGCTGTTATCTCGGTCGACACAACGACGTCTACCTGGCGCCCCGCAACGTGATCGGTTCGCTGAAGGGCATCCAGATCGTGGAGGCAGGACGCAATGGCACCAAGGGGATGTGTTGCGGCGCCGGTGGCGCCAGGATGTGGATGGAAGAAACCATCGGCACCAAGGTCAACGACGAACGCTCGCTAGAACTGATCGAGACAGGGGCCTCCCGTGTGGCCACTGCGTGCCCGTTCTGTTACGTGATGATGGACGACGGCGTGAAGGGTCATGGCAAGGAAGAGTCAGAGGTCAAGGTCGCTGACATCGCCATGCACGTGCTCGAGGCCATCGAGAACGGTGAGGCGAAGCATGTCGCTGACGACGGCACCCGCAAGGCGTCGATCGAGAGCGGCGAGCGTCTGCACACCATCTCGGGCGACTGAGACCGGTCTGCCGCTTTCAGCCCTCACTTCTGAGGGTTCAGTGCCGCAAAACGCGGTCTACCTGGACGGTGGATAGTGCCGAAGCGAGGTGTGTTGGCCAGAACCCGGCGAGCCGGCACCGCTCAACACATCGATCCATGCGTCCGGCCGGTCATCGGTTCGGATGATCTCCCAGGGGGCAGCCCTGTCGTTGACCATCGAGGCGATGGCCTGGGAAGCCTCGGCGTAGCTCGAGTACTCGCCCTGGGGTTCGGATTCTTCGACTCTGAGGTAGTAGTGATGCGACACAAGGCGAGCATCGGCAGCTCGTCAGGGGGTAGAAGCCGCCAGTGCGCGACCCGCCTTCGACCGGTACACCAGGATTCCGGCGAGAGCGAAGCAGGCGGCGGACACCGAGAATGCGAGGGGAACACCGGCGGCTTGAGCCAGCGAGCCGAGCGCGATGCCGCCGCCGATCTCGCCGACGGACTCTGCCTGGCCGAGAAACGACTGGACAGTGGCCCGAACATCACTCGTGGCTCGTTGGTTGACCCACGTCGTGGCCACCACCGGGATCACCGACCACGCAACGCCGCGCGTGATGAACGTGCCCGCCAGTCCCGAGTAGATCTCCGGCGCAGCAGCCATCACGACCGTTCCGAGGACAGCAAGAGCCACAGCTCCGACATAGAGGCGACGCGGTGCCCCGGCGCCGCCTATGCGGGACTCGACCCATTTCAGAGCCACCACACCGGCCAATGAACCGACGACAGTGAGGGCGACGATCCACACGATCGGGTCGAGGTTTGACGGGAGGCCGAGATCCACCAGGTGCCTGGCGAACAATCGGTCGATGGCTTCGGCTCCGCTGTTGAAGAGCATCGTGGCTGCGAGCACCAGCAGGATCTGATGATCTCGGCGGGCCAGGGAGATCCCGGACCGAAGGATCGTCATCGACGCAGCGAAATGGTCTGACTCGTTTCGGGTGAACCCACGTTCCGGGAATCTGATGGCAACGAACACCGAGGACACGAGGAAGGTCACCCCGCAGGCAACGATCGCTCGGTCGACCCCGCCCAACCACCCGAGCACCCCGAACACGGTCATGCCGACAATGCCGCCGTAGAGCCTCCATTTCGCCGCCGTCGCAATCAGCCGGTCGACCTCGTGCGCCCGTCCATCGGCATGCAGTTCGTCGGTGATCCAGGCGATGTCCGCTCCACTCGTGAACGTCCAACCGAGGCCCCACAAGACCTGACTCACGAGGAGCGGCACGAAGGACACCGTCAGCCCGGAAAGCACGATGCCGATGGCCATGATCACCTGCGAGATCACCAATGACCACTTGCGGCTGATCGTGTCGGCCATCACTCCGGTGGGCACTTCGCCGATCAGTACGCTGACTTCGAGGGCAGTGCCGAGCAGAACGAGCTGCAGCGGACTGAGGTCGGCGTCCACGACCCACCACACCGATACCAGAACGAAGTAGCCCCGCATGATGGCGCTCCACACGGTGGCCCATTGGAGATAGAGCAGCGCTGGGTTCGGCTGGGCGGAGATGCTCAAGCCGGCGAGCCTACGCGCTCAGCGCTCGGCCGTCCGGCTGATATGTGTCAGCTGCCGGCCGGGGCCCGCTCGAAGATCCGCATCTCCGAGAGGCATCGAGAAGCGACATCGAAGTAGCGGCGCGGTCGGCGGTGCTGCGAGCACAACACGACGTCGACTCGGCAGTACCGATCGTGAAACGGTTGAGCCCGCAATTCAACGCGAAGAGGGGTCGACGGATACGGCATCTGCAGCCAGCCGGGCACGGTACGGGGCCACTCGACGTCGGCGATCGTCTCGACCTCGAGTTCGAGGGAGCCCCAGCGGCGACCGACGACTCCGTCGAGAAGCGTCGACGGATCACACACCAGGAGGCGAACGAGGCGGCTGTTCTGCCGCGGCCAACCGTCGGTCCCGAGCCCCCAGCCGAGACCGGTCTGGCCGGTGCTCATCGGATGACTCGTGGGAATGGCCGAGGTGACCGAACGAGAGGGCGTCGCGTGCATGCCGATCGGTTCACGAAGAACCGGTGTCGGCTTACGCGACTCGTCGATCAGCTCCGGGTCGCCGCTGTCCCTGTCCCCGTCTGCGCTGAACAGGTCACCGCCGAGCAGATCACCGCCGAACAGGGGCGCGTCGGCAGCCGGTGCGAGCGTGAGGTCATCCTCGATTTCGACGAGTTCGTGGCGGCGCCGCATGCCAACGATTCAAACACAGACGAGCGCCGGCCCGCTGACCAGCGCCCGGGGTCAGCGGTCGAAGTTTTCCCAATAACGACTCGGGCGCGGGCCCTTCTGGCCCTGATACTTCGAGCCCAGCTTGCCGGTGCCGTACGGCTGGTCTGCCTCAGTGGTCATGCGGATGAAACTGATCTGGCCGATCTTCATCCCCGGATAGAGCGTGATCGGGAGGCTGGCGACGTTGGAGAACTCGAGCGTGAGCTGACCGTCCCACCCGGCATCGACGAAACCGGCCGTCGTGTGAATGAGGAGGCCGAGCCGCCCGAGGCTGCTCTTGCCCTCGATACGACCGACGAGGTCGGACGGGATCGCCACCCGCTCAGCGGTGGAGCCCAGCACGAACTCTCCGGGATGGAGAATGAACGGATCCTCATCGGATGCCTCGACCAGCTCGGTGAGCTCCTCGAGGTTCTGCTTGACGTCGATGTGGCTGAGCGTGTGATTGCGGAAAACCCGGAAGTAGGAGTCGAGCCGGAGATCGACAGACGACGGCTGCACAGCTCCGTCCTCGAATGGTTCGATGATGATGCGCCCGGCGGCGACTTCTTCGCGGATGGTGCGGTCAGACAGAATCACACGAGGGAGGCTAGCGGCGCCGATCGCTCCGGTGCCCAGGTGTGCATCCAAGCTGACAGATCCTCGTGTAGCGACTGTCCGACTGCTGAGAACGATGGCGGTTCCGGAACGAAATCGCTCAGCGGCCGAAGCTGAAGGAACCACGAATGATCGTTCCGGTCCAGTATGTGGATGGTGCCGTCGGTAGTCAGTTCCCACGTGAACTCCATCGGGGACCCTGTGAAACGCTCGGCTCCGCCCCACGTGGTGAACCGGAGTATGGCGCCGTCGTGGTGGAGGACGCCACGGAGGTCACCGACCCCATCGACGCGGAACTCAGCACTGCACGCGACGGCCCAGCGTGTGTTGGACGGCAGCGCGCCGAGCGCAGACGAGAAAAAGGGATGAGGCTGGGGAACGCCTCGCCGTCTGTTGCGAGCTCGGTTGCTGAAGATCGACACCATGGAGTGGTGAACGGCCCGAGACGCGTCGAACACGAGAGAGCAAGTCCACCCAGAACGCGTCACCCAGGAGGTTGCGCCCAGTCGACGGCGACGCGATCGCCGTCGACTCTGAAGGTGGCGACGGGCTCTCTTCGCACGAGCGCCTCGCCGTCGACCCTCAACGTCGTCACGCGGGTGACAGTCATCGACACCAGACCGATGCCGGGCTTGTAGTTCTGCCCGTCGCGGCTCGTCGCGTAGCGGGTGAGCCCACCCGGAACTCTGTCGATGAACGCCGGCGTTCGGCCCGATGCGAGGAGGAACTGTTCAATGTTTGCGACGACGTTGCCGCGACGCTGATCGACCGCGAGCAACGGATCCTCGAGTCGTTCGAGCTCCGCGAAACTCGACACCGAGGCCGTGGCGTCCAGGCGGTCACGGTTCATGGCCCCGTAACCGGCGGCCACCGGCTTCGTCGGTCCGAGATGGAGGAAGGCGAAGGCGAACGACGACTCATGCGGCGTGAAGTCATTCGCGACGAGGATTCGAGGATTGCCCTCGACGTCCACCGCATCGAACTCGTACGCGTACGCGACTGGACCGTCGAACCAGAACAGGCTCGGCGGGTTGAAGACGGCGCTACCGAAAAAGACGAAGAGCATCGTCACGACCACGGGAACCGGCCGGAACGCCGGTGCCGACCAGTCGCGACCATGACGGCCGAGAAGGAGCGCTGCGAGGCCGAGCTCGACGATCGCCCACTCGAGGAAGGAGAAGCCGAAGCTGGCAAACACGAACGCATGGAAGACAACGAAGCTGCCAAGCGCAAGCAGCAGCGAACGCCGCCGGGCCAGCAGGACGATGGAGCCGACCTCGATCAGGAGGGTGCCGAACAGCAGCGGCCACCGGAAGGTGTCGAAGAAGGTGGACAGCGTCGAGGCGAGCTCGCCGTCACCGCTACCGAGCCAACCCTGGTAGTAGCCGTTGAGCGGAAAATTCGACAGATCATCGACGCCGATCCAGCCCGCTTCGAGCTTCAGACGGCCAGAGACGAAGAACTCGATCGCCGTCGCCGCGCTGAGCAACGAGACAATGATGCTCGTCCGCCGGTGACCGACGACTGCCGCAACGATCGCCGTGGCGGCGACTGCGGCAAGCGCGTTGCGAGGAAGCCCATCCGGTGTGACGCCCAGGGCAAAACCGAACCCGGAACCCAGCGGCGTCTGCAGAATACGAAGCTGCACGACGAAGGGCACGATGCCGATCGGTCGCCACAGGGCGAGTGCTCCCATCAGCACCAGGCCGATTCGATCCGCTGTCCACCACTGCCCGTAGACCCAATCGAAGTCGGCGGTCACGAAGCGCCAGGTGATGGCAGCAAGGATGGTGCCAGTGAAGACTCTCAGAGCAGTGCCCCGGTCAAGGTCGCCCCACCGAAGTAGAAGCGACCCTCGACCGAGCACCTGAACCGCAGCCAGCGCCACGGCGCCCAGGGCGAACAGCGGGATGTTGGAGCGAATCGCAGCAAGAAGAAGCCAATCGTCCGCCAGTTGGCCCTGCTCGAGATCAGCGACGAACCGGGCGCCAATCGTGATGCATGCGAGAACGACGAATCCGGCCAAGGTCTGCCAACCGACGGCGTCGGTCAGCACCCCCACCCACGGATGGCTCGGGGTCGCCGGCGCGACCGAGTCCGAACGAGACACACGCTGGCGATTGCGCATCGTGTGCTCCCCATCGCTCGCTACGAACCCGCTGAGTGTGGCCCACCTCCACGACCTGGCGCAATGGGCCGATCGGCAGCGGGGATGAGCAGATCGCCTTGTCGCCCAGCAGCAACTCGGCGCCAAGAAGGGACTTAGGGCCGTAGCGGCCGCCTCTCGAGGGGCCGATGCTCATGCATATCGATCCAAGGGAGATGCAGATGACCACGCAGCCGAAACGGCTCGTCATACTCGGAGCCGGCACCGGCGGGACGCTTGCCGCCAATCGGCTCCGCAAGAAGTTCCCGACGGAAGAACTGACGATCGACATCGTCGACGAGAACAACGACCACGTCTACCAACCTGGTCTCCTCTTCGTCCCCTTCGGCCTGGCCAAGCCGGACGAGATCGTCCGCCCCCGCGATCACCAGTTGCACGACGGCATCAACTACCACCTGAACCCGGTGACCAAGGTCGACGTCGATGCCAACAAGGTCACACTCGGTGACGGCGCGACCCTGACGTACGACGTGCTTCTCGTCGCGACCGGAACCACGTTGCTTCCCGAGGAGACCGAAGGTTTGCTCGGCTCCGCCTGGATGGACTCGGTCTTCACCTTCTACGACATGGAAGGCGCCACGGCGCTGCATGACAAGCTCGAGACCTTCACCGAGGGCCGGCTCGTCGTCAACGTCGTCGACATGCCGATCAAATGCCCGGTCGCTCCGCTCGAGTTCGTCTTCTTGGCCGATTGGTACTTCACCGAGAAGGGCGTGCGCGACGCCATCACCATTGTGTATGCGACGCCGCTCGACGGGGCCTTCACCAAGCCGACCGCCTCCAATGCCCTCGGATCGTTGCTCGAGGACAAGAACATCGAGATCGTGACCGAGTTCAACACGGGTGAGGTCGACAACGAGAACAAGGCCCTCATCAGCTACGACGGCACCGAGGTGCCGTTCGACTTGGCCGTGGTCGTGCCCCTCCACGGAGGTGCCCCATACGTGGCTGAATCTGGTGACCTCGGCGACGAGCTCGGTTTCGTGCCGACGGACAACGCCACCATGCAGTCGTTGGTTCGCCCGAACATCTTCGTGCTCGGCGACGCTGCCGATGTGCCAACATCGAAGGCCGGATCCGTCACCCACTTCGAGGGCGAGGTGCTGGTCGAGAACATCGAGTCGTTCCTGGCCGGCAAGCCCCTCGAAGCCAGCTACGACGGACACGCCAACTGCTTCATCGAGACCGGGTTCTCGAAGGCGCTGCTCATCGACTTCAACTACGAGACCGAACCGCTGCATGGGCACTACCCGAGCCGCTTCGGCCTCCCACTCCTCAAGGAATCTCGCATCAACCACTTGGGCAAGCTCATGTTCCAGTCCTTCTACTGGCACGGCCTGCTCCCCGGTCGCGACATCCCCGGCATCGGCCATGACATGCCCGGCCGAGGCAAGGAAACCGTCGAGGCCTCGTGAAATCCGAGCCAACCAGGCTCAACAGAAGAGTCAACAGAGACAATGAAAGAGAGAACGACATGACCATCGCAACACTCGCCGGGGTCGACGTGGAGTTGAACGACGAAGGCTTCTTCGTCGACCCGGAACAGTGGACGACCGACATGGTCCCCCAGCTCGCAGAGGAGTGGGGCGTACCCGGTCCCCTCACCGACCAGCACTGGCTGGTGCTGAACTACATGCGCCAGGAGTACTTCGAGAAGGGGACGGGTCCGACCGTTCGCAAGCTCGGAAAGTCATCCGGCGTCACCGTGAAGGAGCTCTACCAGCTCTTCCCGAAAGGCCCGGCCAAGTTGGCGGCCCGTGTTGCCGGCATCCCGAAACCCAAGGGCTGCATCTAGGCGTTCAGGCCTGTCCGCACACCCTCACCAACCACGCTTCAACAAGAAAGGTGGCCGTCATGACCACACTGGCACAACAGTTCGACGCCGATACCAAGTCTTCAGACGCTCCCGAGCCGATCACCAAGGTCTCCATCGTGATCTCCAAGGCCTCGCTCGAGGAGATCTATCCGGGGCTGATCATGGCGAACGGCGCCCGGGCCGAAGGTATGGAAGCGAACCTCTTCTTCACCTTCTTCGGGCTCGACGCAATCCACAAGAAGCGTCAGGACCACATCAAAGTCTCGACCGTGGGCAACCCTGGGCTGCACATCCCTACCTGGGCCGGCGGTCTGCCGGGCGTATCGTCGCTGATGACCAAGTACATGGAGCATCAGATCGAAGCCCTCGACATCCCGACGATCCCTGAGTTCATCGAGATGATCTCCGACACGGGTGCCGGCATCTACGGCTGCTTGGCATCAGTCGACCTCTTCAAACTGGAAGACGACGACTTCGTCGAGCAGGTCGACAGCATCATCACGATCGGCGACTTCTACGAGATGGCGGCCGGCGGCCAGATCATCTTCACGTAGCGGTTCAGACCTGACGGCGCTTGCACTGCACCCGCATCGGCGAAGCTAGGATGTCGCCTTCTGCGGGTGTAGTTCAATGGTAGAACATCAGCTTCCCAAGCTGA
>RCMY010000020.1_pt1 | contig 133104 bp, 112 predicted proteins | sample 2041341 | NCBI WGS metagenome assembly RCMY01 (sample SAMN09708234, study PRJNA481090) | Marine sediment metagenome, whole genome shotgun sequencing project. | reverse complement strand
CAGAACGGGGCGAATATCATTAATATCAATACCCCTAATAATAGAGGCATTAGTGTTAATGATTTTAGTGAATTCAGGACAAAAGATCCTACAGTATTTAATAATTTTGGTCAGGGAGTAGGAAGAAGTTATCTTGCAGGAATGATGGCAGCAAATCCTAATCTTACAAAGGAACAGGCAGCAAGATTAATATTAAACAGGGTAGGCGGAAATAACAGAGTAGAAATAGAAAACTGGCTTGAAGTGATGTCAGAAAACAAAACTGATATCATATTTTCATCAAATCAGGGATTTTATCTGAATAACACGGGTTTTATCAATTTTGATAAGGTAATCTTCACAACATCAAGAGTAGACTTAGACGGAAACGGAGATCTTCTTCCTTTCAATATTCGAGGAGGAAAGATAGAAATAGGTCGTGAAGGAATAAATGCAGAAGGAGTAAGATATTTAGCACTGTTATCAAAACAGATGTATATAGATGGTCAGATATATGCCAAGGATACAGATGTTGACCTGATAGCAGGAGACTTTGACTATAATCCTCATACTAAAGATCACACAAAACATGGGGTAAATAATAACGAGCTTTTGATATCATCTTCAGCATTCGGTTCAATCTATGGGAATCAGATAAAGATAGTAGGAGTAAATGGAAATATTGGAGTTGCAGGCGATGTCATTTCTGAACGTGTATTAAAAATCAATGCAGATGGTACAATAGTAACTAATAAAACACAGGCTAAAGAAGCAATGGAAATAAAGGCAAAAGAATTTGTTCAGGAAGGTTCGGTATATACAGAAGGAAAACTAACAATAGAAGCAGATAAAACTACATTAAAAGGTTCAGGAACTCAGGCATCTGAAATAGAAATAAGCGGTAATCTGGATAATAATAGTAATCTTTATTCAACAGGTAATGTAACTGTAGGAAAAGATGTAAAGAATAAAGGACAGATAATATCAGAAAATGGTTTAGACATAAAAGGGAGCCTTGATTCAGATAATTTAGTATATGGAAGAAATGAAATAAGAGTTGGGACAAGTCTGGTTAATAAATCTAATATACAAAGTGAAGGGAATATAACTGTTTCAGAAGATACAATAAATACAGGAAGAATACTTTCTGATAAAGAACTTAATATAAAAGGGAATACAGTTAATCAGGGAACTTTATACGGAAAAAATAATATCAGAATAGAAAAAAATCTCAATAATACAGGAAGTGTTCAGACTACAGGAGAATTAAGAGCAAAAGATACAGTAAATACAGGAAAATTTACAGCAGAAAGAAATATAAGTACAGATAGTTTAGATAATAACGGAGAAATAATAACAAATAAAAAACTTGTTACAAAAAATCTTGAAAATAAAAGTACAGGAAAGATAACAACAGGAGAAGGAATAGTTACAGCAGGAAATGCAGTAAACCATGGACAAATAAATACAAACGGCAGTTTTATGATATCTTCTAATCTTGAGAACTACAATATAATTAATGTAGGAGGATTAGTAAGTACAAAAGATTTGACGAATGCAGGAACTTTAAAGGTATCAGATAAAATAGTGTCCAAAGGTTTTAGTTTTACAAATACAGGAGAAATAGTAACAGTAAATTTAGATGTAGACAGTACAAATATCATGAATACAAATAAGATAACAGTGGTAGAGACATCTAAACTAAAAGGAAGCAGTAATGTAAATAATCAGGGGATAATAGCTTCAAAGAATATAGAAATAACAACACCGGTATTAATAAACAGCGGTCAGATATTAGCAGAAGAAGTGATAACAGCTAATAATACGAGTTTAACTAATACAGGAAAACTGGCATCAAATGGCAGTATAAACTTAAATAATACATCAATAGTAAATAGAAGTTCAATAGAATCAACAACAGTAAATTTACAAAATGTATTTTCTTATGATAATAATACTGGGATAATAAGAGGAAATAATATAACATTAACATCAGCAGGGAATTTACTTCTTGAAGGAAAAATACAGGGAATAAATAACTTATTAATATCTGGAGTGGACATAACAAATAACGGAAATACAATAAGTTCAGGGTTATTAAGATTATCTGGAAGAGATATAACAAATAACTTAACAATATCAGCAGGTAATGTGGAATTACTGGCAACAGGAAATATATTAAATAATTCCATGATAGAAGGAGAAAGAGGAAAATTATCAGGAAATAATATAGAAAATAAGGATTTGATAATATTTCTTGATAAGCTTGATATAGAAGGAACAAAGCTTGTAAATAAAGATGCATCAGTGTATAGTGACGATGAGTTGAATATATCCACAGGAGATGTGGATAATACAGGCGGAGAAATAGTAGGGCAGAGTACCCTGAATATAACAGGCTTTAATTTATTGGATAATACAAAGGGGATAATAGACAGCAGAGGAAATATCTTATTAAGCGGGAATAAATTATTAAATAGCGGAGAAGTATCAGGACAATACAGACTTTATTGGGAAACATGGGACGGTCGTATAATATATGATGATGTATGGAGAAACTTAGATGATACTTATACACTGACAGGAAACAGCAGTTTGATAACTGGACTGAATGAATGGATATTTTCAGAAGGCAGATCAAATATGCAGGGTTGGGGAATAAATCCTAAAGATGAACTTGATGATATAAATAACGATTTAGACTATAAACTTTATTACGGGAATCTGACAAGCAGCCAGCTTAATCCTACAAAAAATTATATGACACAGGTACTAACAGGATATATAGATACAAGCAGACTTGTAACAGAAGGCGGAAGAATATTGTCAGGAGGAAATCTGACACTTGATGTAATAGAACTGGAAAATGTGAATTCAAAAATAAGTTCAGGAAGGACATTAAGAATAACAGATAAGGTTCAGACAATAAAAAATGAAACAACAGCTTCCACAATAAAAGTTTATGATGGTGAAGAACAGGTAAAAACATGGGAATTACACTGGACAGCAGGAAATGGAGATACAAGAACAGGAGCAGCACTGGGAGTAAGGAGAGATTTAAAAACAGCAGGAAGAGATGTAAATATAGCTGACAGTATATCAGTAATAGAAGGAAATAATGTGATAATAGAGGGGATCCCTGTAATAAGTAACGGATATGTTATTCAATCAGGAGCAGTAGTAGACCCAAGTACAATAACATCAAAAGATGTAGATGTAGATCTATATTACGATCCTGTAACAGTACATGTAGACAGAACAGCAGTAATAGATATAATAACAACAGGAACAATACCATTTAATCCGGGAGTATTCACAAGTTCACAAAGTAAGTTATTTGCAGAAAGTAAAGACCCAACATCAAAGTATTTAATGGAAACAAGATCACAATATATAGATTTATCAAGATTTTATGGAAGTGACTATTTCTTAAGCAGAATAGGATATAATGAATCAAATGACTGGAATATGGCGAGAAGATTAGGAGATGCATATTATGAAACGAAATATATGAATAATCTCCTATTGGAAACACTGGGAACAAGATTTATAAACGGAAAAGCAGATACAGAATTAATGAAAGAAATGCTTGATAATGCAGTGGCAACAAGCGGAGATTTACAGCTAACAATAGGAGTAGCTTTAACAGGAGATCAGATAGCAGCATTGAAGAGTGATATAATCTGGTATGTGGAACAGGAAGTAAACGGTGAAAAGGTATTGGTACCACAGGTATATTTAAGTCAGGCAACACTTGAGAATATAAAGAGTCCAACAACAACAATATCAGCACAGGAAACACTTGCAATAAACAGCAGCAGTCTTGTAAATCAGGGAAGACTTGAAGGAAGTACAGTATATATAAATACAGATAATTTGATAAATAAGAGTGTAGGAGCATTAACAGCAGAGATAACAGGAACAAATATACAGATAGATGCAAAAAATGATATACTGAATATAGGAGCTGTGATAGCAGCTAAGGAAAATGTTGTATTAACAGCAGGGGGAACAATAAGCAATATAACAACTGGGGTACAGGTAACAGAACATGACAGATTAAGAGGGGAAGAAAGAAGTTATACAGCAGATAATATACAGAATGTAGGAGTGATAAGCTCAGGAGATACAACATATATCAGTGGAGAAAACTATGTATCGAGGGGAGCGGTAACACAGTCAGAGGGAACAACGTATATAGAAGCAGAGAAAGATATTTCAATAAATACAATAAATCTGAGAGAATCAGAAAGAGAAGGCATAAAGAACGGTTATCAATATACAGAAGTAAATCAGAAATTAGGTTCGGAAGTAACAGGGCTTGATAATGTGATAATGAATGCCGGGAATGATATAAATATAAAGGGAAGTACAGTAGCATCAGACGGGACGGTACAGTTAACAGCAGAAAATAACATAAATATATCAAATGATAAGAATACAATGTATCATGAGGAAAAGGAAGAGAAGAAGGGGACATTTTCAAGTTATTACAGATATGAGACAGATTACAGTGAAAGTGCAGTGGGAAGTACATTAATTGGAAATAATGTAATACTGGATGCCGGGAATGATGTAAATGTAAGAGCATCTAATATAATAGCAGTAAAGAATGATATTATTCAGAGTAGTGGTGGAAATATAATAGTAACAGCCGGGAATGACATAAATATTACAACGGATGATATGAATAATGAATACTCTCTGACCGAAAAGAGAAGTGGATTTAGTTCAAGCTTTTCAACAGGAGGCGGGGGTATATCAGCAGGAGTGAGTTACAGCAGAAGCAGTCTTGAAGTAAACAACACCAGCACAATAGTAGCAGTATCAAGTATAATGTCAGAAGGAAATACAGTATTAGAAGCAGGAAATAGAGTAAGAACAGAAGCAATGCAGGCTGATATTGGAGAGAACCTTGTAATAAGGGGGACAAACGGAGTAGAACTTCTTGATGCTAAGGAAGTATATGAGGAAAAAGTAAAGCAGAAGAGTACAACTATAGGAGTGAATGTAAATGTAGGCTTTACTCCTGCTCAACTGGCAAGTACAATAAGTGATGTAGCAGATAATGTGAAAGATTATGGATTTGGAAATAGTTCACAGAGTATAAATACAATAGGCAATGGAATACAGGATTTAAGAGATGTAACACAGTTAGGAAGTAAGCTGTATGATGCAACATTATTCGGAGCAGTATTAACTCAGGGCTTAGGACAAAGTAAATTAGCTCAACTAGGGGCTGATAAACTGGCTCAGTCTAATAATATAGCCAGTGGACAAGACGGCTTAATAAAAAGCCTTGTATCCGCAGATGTAAGTTTAAGTTACAGTCAAAGTAAGTATGAATCAAATACAAATGGAACAACTTCAGTAGCAGGAGTAATAAATGTAGGAAAAAATTTTTTGATAGAATCTGAAGGAGATGTAAAGCTTGTAAACCAAAAGATAAATGTTGGAGAGAACTTTATAGTAGATGCTAAGAACTTTGAAGCATTAGCAGGAGTGAATACTTATAATAATGATACAAAATCAAGTTCTGGAGGAGCTAATATTGGATATGATCTTGTAAATAATCATATTATAGGAGGAGCCAATATATCTGGCGGAAATTCAAATGGAAGTTCTAAATATTATGATAATACAATAATTAATGCAGGAGGAACTTTCCAGCTTACAACTAAAGAAGATGCCACATTTGCAGGAGCTAATGTAACAGCGGATAAGATAAATTTTGATATTGGGAAAAATTTAAGTATAATATCATTACAGGATGAAAGTAAGTCAGAAGGAAAGAATTATGGAGTAGGGATAGATGTATCTGGGAAATTACCAGGAACTAATAAAGAAGAAGGTTATGCAATACCTTCATTAAATGGAAATTATAGTCAAAATAATGCAGATTCAAAATGGGTAAATAATCAGACGAGTATAATAGCAGAAAATGGGGGAAGTGTAAAAGTAGGGGAAACATTAACAAATATTGGATCAATAATAGGAAGTCTGAATGCAGAAGAAAAATTGAGTATAGATGCAAATAAGATAGTGGTAGAAAATTTGAAGGATCATGATCAGGGAGAAAATTCAGGGATCCAGTTAAGCGGAATAAGTAAAGATACCTTGATACCGCAAACAGGAATACAGTATGGAAGTCATGATAAACAGCAGGATAGTAATGCAACTTTTGTAAATACCGAAGTAACAGAAGCAGGGAAAAAATTAGACCTTGAAGAACTTGGAATAAATACAGATATTAACAAAGCTCAGGTAATAACAAAAGATGAAGTGGTAGAACAGATAGATACAGTATTACATACAGATTTAGGGAATCAAAAAGTAAGGGATCAGTTTGTAGAGGATATATTAAAGACCGGATCATTAGTACCAGAAATAGTGGCAGGAATAAAAGAGGGTCTAAATAATGATGGTCAGACAGTGGCAGGTCAGATAGCGAATAATTTGATAGAAAATAAGGATGATATCCATTCATTTGTAACAGACAGAGATAATAAGCAAAAAGAGAAAAATAAGGAGTTATTGGATAAAAATAATGGAGAGCTATCAAAAGAATTATTAGATGAGACAACAAAATTCATAAAGGAAACACTGGATGCAGCAGGAAAAGGAGACTATACAGTAGTATATTCTGAAGGTGGAGATGATCCTGCAATGTCAATAAATGATAGTAAGAAGATAATAGTAGTAAATGTAAATAAGACAGATTTTACAAATACAGAAGCAATAAGACAGAATGCACAGCATGAAGGAGTACACAACAGATATGTAAATGAGGATGCAGATGAAAAAGCAGCAGGATCAATATATTCGGGATATGACAAATCAGTGGATAATAAAATACCGAATGATTTAAAAGATTTACTAGCTCAGGGAAAAGAACTTTATGATGAAGGTGTTGCTAATGGAGAATTTAGAGATAAAAAGTATGAACTTTTAGGGAAGATGTCTAGTGATGATATTTTGAAAACTACAAAAGAATATATACAAGAAGCAAAAGAAAAAGGGCTAGATCATGCTGCGGCAGCATTAGAACATTATTTATCTGGAAAAGGAACACCTTTCAAAATTGATAAAGAATGGTTTAGAAGTTATGATTCTGTTATAGAAGCAGAAGAAATAAATATTAGAAGATTTTTTGGTGTTGAAATGGGAAGTTCACAAGGAGAACCGAATACTAAGTCAGCTAAGGGGACACCATTAATTGCACTTGAACAAATTAATAAAAAATATGGTGGAATGGAAAAGATGAAAATTGGAGAAACAGTCACATTTAATGATTATTGGGTAGTGGCAATTCCTTTTGGAATGGATAAAAATTCAACAAAAAAAGCAGATATATTTTTTACATTAGGCGAAAGTGCACTAAAAACTTCTGCTCAAGTTACAGTGACTAAAATTAATGAAAGTGAATATAAATTTTCTATATCAAATGTTAACTACACTTTAAATGATTATTATGATTGGCATGGAAAAGGAAATGGTAATAAGGATGTAAGTGCTTCATCATATAGAATTAATCAATATACAAATGGAGAAATCAAAGGCATGGCTATTAATTTTCAGGATGAGGCTATGGTAAAATTAGAAAAAGAAAAAGGTGCAAAACCTTTCGCTTATGATCTGAATTATTCTGGAAGAAATAGATCTGAAGTTATAGACCTTAGAGAAATTTCAAATACGTATATAAGAAAGGGCGATAAATGGCAAACAGTAAAAAAAATTGGAATTTTTTAATAGCGAGGAGAAGAGATGAAAAAAATAATTTGTATATTTATTTTATTATTAATATTTGTTATTTATTTTGGAACAAAATCTTCCGAAGTAATAATAAAAGATAATATAATTATTTCTCAGGATGGTGAAAAAATATTAAAAGGGGAGAAAGAGTATATTTTTTTAGATAACCTTGATCATGAAAAAAATTATCTTAAAATTACAAATAGCGATAAAATATCTATTGAAAAAAGAGGTAGTAATTATTTTTTGATTTCTGAAGATAAAAAAAACAAGATTTTTAATGAAATTAATTTAGGAAGTGATGTAAAAGCTTTTAAGTTAGATAATAATTTGTTATATTATGTAAAAACTAATGAAAAAAATAAAAATATTTTATATGAAATAGATGTTAGAAGTAAAAAAAATGAAAAATTGGTTGAGTTGGAATATATAGATGAGTATTTAGTGGACAAAGATATTATATTTTTGAATGAAATGGGAATATATTATAAGTTTAATAAAAAAACAAAAGAAAAGAAACATTTTGATTTTGGTGGGAAACTTTTTGATTTTAATGAGAAAGAATTGTTTTTTTATAAAAGAGAAGATGGGAATAAAATATGTTTTTTTAGAATAAATAAAAATTTTAAAAAAAATAATTGTGATTTAGAAGTACCATTTGATGATAAGAAAGAATACTTGCTTGATAAACCTTTAAAGTTAAAAGAAGATATATATGTTTTGAAATTTGCAAAAAGAAAAAGAATGTCTTATTTATATAAGAAAATTTCTATTTTTAATTTAACTATATTTAAAATACCTGTTTCAAAATTAGATTATGCATCGGAAATCTATTTAAGAGTGATTGATTTGAAAAAAAATAAAATAATAATAAAAAAAATGAAAGTTTAATTTATATTTGTTTGATTTGTAAATAAGTACGAGAAAACGTGATATAACAATGTTAATATCAAAAGCTTTCAATTTAAATGTCATAATAAAAATTTAGTTTTCAAGAAATTCATAAAAATAGAATATTAATAGTAGAATTCGTAGATAGTTTTAGTAATGGTAAAACTAGATAATGTATCTTTTGAATGTCATATAGGATTGTCATTTTCCGGCAAAGGTATTGATTATTTATTCTTTGGTATACTTACAAAAGCTCCGAATTGGTTTCTGGTTATTCTATTTGGTCTGATAATGGGTGCTGTTTATTATTTTGTTTTCAAATTTGCTATTTTAAAGTGGAATCTGCTGACTCCCGGAAGAGGGGATGAAGAGGTTGCAGAATCATTAGGCAGCAGCACTGCAGATGTTTCAGGGAATATCAATGGTGATGAATATTTCTGCATTCGGCGGACTGGAAAATATGACGGATATTAATGCCTGTATGTCGAGATTAAGAATAAATGTTATTGATAAAAAGCTGGTGAATAAGGCACAGTTACAGGCTTTAGGAGCTGCAGGTGTTGCTGAGGTCGGAAATAATATTCAGGCTGTTTTCGGGATGAAATCCAATCAGCTGAAAGAAGATATTAAGGTCGTGAAGCGCGGGGATGTTGTTCCTAATATTGTAAATGAGATATCAAGAGCAGATGATGAACAGGAAGTGGTCTTGTCTGCCGAGGTTATTAAGAAATGTATTGACAGCTTTGTGTCACCTTGTACAGGACGTTTACTGTCAATTGAGGAAATTCCTGATGAAGTTTTCAGAAGCAAGATGATGGGAGACGGATTCGCTGTTGAGATTTCCGATTCTCTGGTTATAGCTCCGTTTGATGGGGAAATAGTCAGTACATATCCTACTAAGCATACTATAGCTCTGAAAAATGATGACGGGGTAGAGGTGTTGATTCATATCGGGCTGGATACAGTGAAGTTAGAGGGGAAAGGGTTTAATTCTCTGACTAAGTCCGGGGAACGTGTGAAGAAAGGTGATGCTCTGGTAGAGGTTAATATTGATTATATTAAGGAGCAGGGGCTTTCTGTTGTTTCGCCTATTATTTTTACTAATATTGATGTGGAGGAGTTTTCTATTGAAACGGTTGTTGATGGGGATGTGAAGGCTTCTTCAAAGGGGATTTTGAAGGTGGTTAGGAATGGGTGAGGTTTAGCTATTAATCAATTAAGTTGATAAATATATTTGCAATTTAAAATTGTTTGGATGCAGGTATGGACTTCAGTTTCTCTCATGTTTGATTTTGAAAAAGAGTCAATTGAATAAATTTGAAAAATATGATAGATATTTATAATAAAGAGCAGCCTTAATGGCTGCTTATTTTTTACAATGATTTTTTAATTTTATCTAATTTAGAAATAAGTGAAGTTTCAGATCTTAAATATACAACTTTGGTATAGTTGTCAGCTTTTTATCATATAGACACAATATAATAACTGTTATTGTAAAAAGAATAGTAATTAAAAAAATTTTATCTATTCTTTTTTTATAAAAATTTTTTCGTTATTGATTTATTTATTAATAAATGATAGAGTTTAAGTGTGGATAGCAATTTTAAATTATTTTTATTCATTTATTTTAAATGATTGGTATATATTTTTTAAAAAATATACAGTAATCGTGTGATAAAATAAATAAAATTGCTAATAGAACCCGAATACTTATTTTAAATTATGAAACTATGGAAAAGTGAGGTTATAAAATGGAAATAAAGATTTTTCCCGCAAAATCAGGGGATTCATTTCTTATAAATTATGGGTCAAATCTTGAGAATCATATATTAATAGATGGTGGGTTTATAGAAACTTATGATAATTTTATAAAAAAAGAGTTATTAAAAATTAACTCACGAAATGAAAAATTAAATTTATTAATTATTACACATGTTGATAGAGATCATATTTCAGGAATACTAAAGTTATTGAAAGAAAATGGTAATTCAAAAGAATATAAAATTATTAAAATTGATGAAATATGGCACAATAGTTATAGACATTTGCAATTTGATTATTCAGAAAATATTGAATCAGGAGAAAAAGAAAAACAAAATCAAATATTAAAAAGTTTTTATTTACAAATAAATAATGAAAATAGCTCTAAAAAAGGTAAAATTAGTATTGAACAAGGCTCTATGCTAAGTTCTTATATATTAGAAAATAATTATAACTGGAATAATAAATTTGATAACAATGCAGTATTGATGGACTATTTAAAAAAAATTTCTATAGATGAAAATTTAAATATAATTGTATTGTCCCCAAGTAAGGATACATTAGAAAAATTAAAATTTAAATGGAAAAATGAATTAATTAAAAAAAAATCGAGTTTTAAGTTTGAAGAAAATAAACTGTTTGATGACGCATATGAATACTATCTTATTCGTGAATCAAACAAAAAATATACTAGAAGTAAGAAGTGTTCGTTAAAGAAAAAAATTGATATAAATGAAATAAAAGAATATGAAGTAGATAAGAGAATTGAAAATGAAAGTTCAATAGCAATTATTATTGAGTACAAAGAAAAAAAAATGTTATTTCTTGGAGATTCAAATCCAGAAGTAATCGAAAAATCATTAAAGTCTATGAAGTTAATGGGATATGAGACAAATTTTGATTTAGTAAAATTATCCCATCATGGAAGTTTATCTAGTAATACACATAGTTTGATTAATTTGATTGATTCAAAAAATTGGATATTTTCTGGAAATGGTGAAAATGATAATCCAGATATAGATTTAATAAAAATGATATTGAAATTAAAAAAAGAATATTTCAAAAATTTTATTTTTAACTATAAACTTAATTTTTTGGATTCTTTAACTAGTGATATTTCAATGAAAGAATATAACTACAATATAATATCAAGTGTGGAGAATAAAGATATTTGTATAAAAATATAATATAGGTGAGATTATGGAATTTGATAGAATAAAAAAAAATATTGGGAAAATTATTTATAATGATAAATCAGGTACAGCTTTTTTAATAGATGAAAATAGAGTATTGACAGCGAGACATTGTTTAGATAATTATGATGAAAGTAAAGATATCTATATAGAATTTTATAATATTTCAAATGAAAAAATCAAAAGAGTAGCAAAGCCAATATATATAAGGATATCAGAACAGTTGAGTTTGGATATTGCAATTTTAAAATTAGAAAGTCCAGTTATAGAAGCTGAAAAATTGAAAATTTTTAATTTTAAGATAGAATATGATATAAAGTGGGAAACTTTTGGATATCCAAATGAGACAGGAATTTCAGTGAAAGGTCGTGTCAATGAAACTAGAGGGGATAATTATAGCCTATACGATTATGATCTGTATTTAGAATATGAGAATAATAATTTTGAAACTAGTGGTTTATCTGGAGCTCCTGTTATCATTGATGGTAAAATTGTTGGAATAGTAACTGATGATATGGGGACAAAAAATTTATTAGGTGCTTTTAGTATAAATAAAGCAATTGAATTATTTAGTGAGGCAAATATTACTATATTTGAAGAAGCAGGAAATCCATATGTCTTAAGTGAAAAAGAGAAGGCACTGTGGTTAGAATATAAGGAAAATCAATTACTAACCTTAGAAAAATATCTAATAAATAAAACTTATATTAAACGTGTTGAAATGTCAAAGTTATATGAAAAATTGAAAGAAAAGGATCTTGTGTTACTTTCAGGAACAGCAAATACAGGGAAGAGTACTATTTTATATGAGTTCATAAAACAGTATGATGGAATTGAATACGAAATGTTTATATTAAGGTTAGATACTTTATCACATATAAAATCTACAAAAGAATTACAGTTACATCTAGGTTTATTAGAATCACCAGAAAAAATTTTATCAGGTATTTCAAAAAATAAAACTGGAGTTTTAATAATAGATCAATTTGATGCAATCAGTATTTATTCTGGAAGAACTGGAGTGACTGATGATAATTTTATATTTTCAATTATTGAAAACGCTAAAAGATTAGAAAATATAAAAATAATAATATCTTGTAGAAGTGTTGATCTAGAAAATGATCATAGATTTAAAAGAATGATAGAAGAAGGGAAAAATAATATAGTTAATGTAGGGTTATTAGATAAAGAAGAAGTTTTAAAGATAGTTGAGAATTTAGAAATAAAAATTATAAATGAGTTACAAATAGAACTTTTGAAAAATCCTTTAAATTTGTATTTGTTATGTGAACTAGTGGATAGTAAAGAGATTGAAACGTTTAAAGAAGTTAAAGAACTATATGATAAATATTGGGAATGGAAAAAAAGAAAATTCAGGCAATTTTATACAGATAAAGACTGGTATGAGGTATTAGGAGAAATTGTAACACTTATGAATGAGGAGAGAACAATATCTGTTTCGTATTCTATTTTAGATAAATATGAAGAACAAATACAAAAACTAATAACAGAAAATGTACTGAGAAAGATAGATAATAAGATTTCTTTTTTTCATGAAAGTTTTTTTGATTATAGTTTTGCAAGAATATTTTTTTCAAAAAAAGAATCTATATATGAATTTGTTATTGAATCTGATCAATATTTATTTAGAAGAGCACAAATAAGACAGCTTTTACAATTTTGTCGAGAAGAAAATGAAAGTAAATATATAGAAGAAATTAAATTAATTCTAGGAGATGGAAATATAAGGTATCATATTAAAGAAGTGATATTTAAAATGCTAAAAGAATTTAATATTCCCAAAAAATCAGAGTATAAGGCAATAGAATTACATTTATATGATAGTAAGAGTGAGTTTTTCACTGAATCTTGGAATATTATATTTTCTGATAATTGGACAAAATTTTTAATAGTTAATAATTTGATAAAAGATTTATATGAATATGATGAGAAAAAAATAATTAATTTACTGATATATTTTAATAAAGATCTTGCTGAAAATGAGTTTGCAATTATAAATTCTTTTTTTGAAAAAGATTCTGAATTCAATGATTCAATAATTCCTAATATTTTAAGAATGGATGTTTCGATAAGTAAAAACCATTTTGAATTATATAAAACGTTACTCTACAAACATACCTTTGATAATTATTTGAATACAGTATATATAAATTATAATGAAAATATTAAGAATTTGAAATGGTTGGAATTAATATTAAAATATCTATATCAAACATATCCAGATGAAAAATGTTTTTCTAAAATAGATATTTTTATTTCAGATGATATTAAAAATAATTATATATCTGAACAGAGAAAAGAATTTATAAATATAATAGATAATTTTTTGGAAGAAACACAATATATATTTAAATATGGAATTCCAGATAGCTTATATGATGAAGAGTTTAAATCACACACAATAGAAGAAAAAATATTTGATATTTTCATTTTATGTTTAATTGAAGAAGCTAAAATTAATAAAAAAAATGTAATGAGTATTATTGAAAATTATATTAATAAAAATAGTAGAAATTATTATATTTTTATATTTAAAATTTTTAAACTTGGAAATAAAATTTTTTCAAATGAATCGCTAAATTTTATAATTAAAAATATAGAAAATATAAAAGCAAATAATGAAGTAAGTAATTATGAATTATATGAGTATATTGTTAAAAATCATGATAACTGGACGAAAAATCAATTAGAGTCACTAGAATTTTTTTTAGATTATTATCCTAAATATGAAAGGCCTAGGAAAATAAAGCTTGGTGGAGAAACACTTATTTTTTTTTATTCTGGGCATACACAATTTCATATTTTTTCTGGATTAGATGAAAAAAATATGAGTATTAAAATAAGAAAAAAATATTATGAACTGAAAAGAAAATTTTCTAAAATTGAAGAAGATACTGTTACGTTCTCAGCTATTTTATCACCAATAGCAAAGAATAAAGCTATCTCAATGAAAAAAGAAAATTGGATAAAAGCTATTAAAAAATATTCAAATTTAAAATATTTAAAAAATAAGGAAGTAAGTTCTGGGAGATTAGCAGATGATTTAAGAGAATTTTCTAGAAATGAACCAAGTAAATACTCTGAGCTTTTATATGATATATATTTAGATAAGGATATTAATGAGAGGTTTAAAATTTCAATAATTGCTGGATTATTGGAATCAGATTTTTTAAAAGAAAAAGATATTAATGAAATAATTGAGAAAATTTATGGAGAATTGAAATTAGATTCTGGGGAAGAATTGGCAAATTTAATAATTAAAAATCCTAAAATAAAATATTCTGATAAAAGTATTCAGATTATTCAAGATATTACACTAAATCATGCAGAGCCACAAAATGAAAATTGGAAAAATAGTAAATATGGAGGCGTTAGGTATTATGGTGGAGATCCCTATTTATCTGGTATAAATTCCACAAGGGGAAAAATGGTTCAAGCAATAGGAATATTTCTCAAAATGAATAACTCAAAAGAAAATCTTGATTTTTATTTAGAATTCATAAATAATATAATTAGAGATAAAACGACAGCTGTAAAAAGTTGTACATCAAACATTATAGATGTATACTATCATTTTTATGATACAAGTTTTGCCTTAGATATGTTAAAAAAAGTAATTAATAGCAGTCATGAAGAAATTTTACAAACTATTGAAATCAATAATTTACTTTGTAATATTTTAAGAAATCATCTTTCTGAATTTAGAGAAGTTATAAATTTGATGATTAGATCTGAACATAAAAAAGTGAGAGAAAATGGAGCTTTACATGTTGGAAGATTGTTTTTATTAGAAAAAGACATTGATGAAGAATTGAAATATTGTTTAGAAAGTGGAGATATAGATATTGAAAAAAAACTTGTATCTGTTTTTTCAGTAAATATTGTTAATTATAAAGATAAGTGCGAAACTAAATTGTTATTATTGGCGAATTCAAAATTTAAAGAAGTAAGACAACAGGTTAGTTATTCGCTTTCCAAAATTATTGATAGTAATATAAATAATTACAAAGAATTTATTCTAAATTATATTTCGACATTATCTTTCAATGAGAATTATTCCACAATAGTCTATAGATTAAAAAAAATAGAAAAAATTACAGTAAAAATTCCAAAATTTATTTTTGAAGTAGTTAAGAAAATTTTATTTTTTAATTCTGATATAGATCCTTTTACATTAGGAGAGTTATTTCAAATAATTTATTTAATTTATGAAGAAGCCCAAATAAGTGAAAAAGAAATAATAAATGAATGTTTAGATTTAATAGATATGGTTTTTAAATTAGAGCCTGATAGAATTGATGATAAGATATTGAAAAAAATAGAAAGGACAGAATGAATTTAATAGAACTATATTGAATATGATGATCATTAAGTATGAATTATATATATATTAATAATTTGTGCACGATTTTATACATTAAAATCATCATTGTTCAAAAAATTTATACAAATCTATTGACACTCACCGTGATTTATAGTAAAATCTAAAATATAAGAAAAAAGGACTATTAAAATGAAAAATAACACGGAAACTAGAGAAAGACTAATTAACATAAGCAAAGATGGAAGAGGAGCGGATAATTTTAGGATTTCACTTCCAGCAAAGTGGCTAAGAGATATGGGAATTAGTTACGATAAACGAAATGTAAAAATAGTTTATGATTCTTCTGAGAAGAAAATTATAATTGAAAAAATATAGCATATAATGCATATTTTTTTATAAGTTTATCACTAACCGTGAAAATGATATTAGTTCAATTAAATTATATAATTTACTACAAAATACCAGTTATATAAGTATAAGATATATAAAAAAGGAAAATTCATATTTTTTTATCCACATCACTAACCGTGATAATGGAAACGAAAAATTGAGTTTAAAATAAAGTAATCAACTATGATTTATATAAAAAATATAAATAAAAAAATCCAACAGGAGGGGAAAATGAAACTAGAACAAAAAAACCTAATATTTCAATTCATTGAGGAATTACAATCAGAAAACAAGGGAAAGGGGGAAATAAATAAGAGAGAAGAAGAGATATATGCTGAATTAGAAAAACTAGAAGAAAGAAATCCAGACTTAAAAAATGAAATTTCTAATTTAACCTACATAATAAGCAGCTTATACAGCGATATAAAATACACCTATTTCGAGTATGGAATCATAGCAAAAATAACAAAAGAATCAGCAAATCTAAACTGGACAGAAAGCAAATAACAGCAAATAAAAAGATCAGGGAGAAAAATACCCTGATTTTTATATATAAGATAATTTTCCCAATTCACTAAAACGTATAATCTATTTCATAATCAAAATCAATTCAATAAATAAAAAATCATAAAAATAAAATATTAATATTTTTTTATTATATAATCAATTCGTATTATTATAATAATACGATTATAAATGCTGTAAATATTATAGTAAAAATAATAAATAAAGTCAATATTAATTATAATGTTATATTTTTTTATAAAATTATATTATCAGTTAAATAAACAGATGTTAGTAGAAAAAATATTCGCATAATTATAAAAACACGAATATAAAAAAGAAATAGAGCAGCTGTAAATTCCCAAAAAGATAAATCTTAAACAAAAAACAGAATATCAGAATCAAATGAAAGGAGAGAGTATGATTAGAAGAACAAAAAGAATTGCTGTATACATGCTGTATTGTATTTTTTTCATTTGCAAAACGTTTGTGGCAGTAAAAATAATAATACTATATATTCTGGCTGCGAGCTTTATGCTGGCAATCTTATTATGATGCCGTAAAAAAATACCGTAATTCTAATTAACTGAATATTGCTGTTTATTTTATCATTTAGTACATTATCAATAAATTTATATAACTTCTGCATTTTTATTGATTATTTTTTGTAAAATGTTAGAATATTCAGCATGACTTACTAAAAATAAGCAGATCATTTACTAAATATCTGAAAAAATTTCATATATAATGATAAAATGCTATAATATAAGAAATAACCAAATATTCCGGCAATAATCTCAAAAAAACATTTGAATATGACAGCAACCTGTCACATTCCAAAATGTATAATGAAAAGAAAAAGGAGATAAAATGAGACCAATAAAAAATCCCGATGTTTTAACTATATATGAAAGCTATGAAGAAAAATACAGAACGCCATTACTGAAGATAAGAGAGCTGATTTACGACACGGCAGAAAAAATGTACGGATCTGAAAGCATCACAGAAGAACTAAAATGGAATCAGCCCTCATATGCAACAAAACACGGAAGTCCTGTCAGACTTGATATTTTCGATCAAAATAACATAGGAATATTCTTTAACTGCCGGACTACTCTGGTAGAGAACTTTAAAATGCAGTTTGGAGATTTATTTTCATATTCCAAAAACAGGGCAATTATTCTGGATATTAACGAAGAAATACCGGAAAATGAATTGATGGCATGTATTGAAATAGCTTTATCATATCATAAGATAAAAAAGCATCTTAATAAACTTAACTAAACAGCATAATTTTAAATAAAATAATGAAAAACATTGCAAATTTACTAAAAAGAATGTAAAATATAAAAAGCATCAGAAAGAAAATTCCATTAAAACAGAAAAAACTGTTAAGCAAATACTCTAAATGATGAAAGTAATACCTAAAAAAACTTATAACTTGAAAATATGAAATATAAACCGGATAGAACATAGAGATTTAAAAATATCAGGGAAAAAATAAATCTAATAATAACGAATATAATATCATGGAATCCTGATATTTTTGAGTTTTGTTTTATTCATTAACATAAAAGAGACTGTATTAAAATAAAAATTTGACGGTAAAATATTGTGAAATCTATGAAAATACAATATTTAAGAAGCCTGAATGTCAAAGTGACGTTTTAATACAGTCTCTTTTTTATTGTCTTTTTTTGACTCTAAGTTTTCATATACAAATATAATGAATAACAAAATAAATACTAAGAAAAAAATATTAAAATTATACCATGAATTAATAAAGAAAGGAGGGAAAATTTTTTAATTTGATATATTACAATAACAGGTAAAAACCTTTTATATAAATTAGGAAATAGACAAAATAGATGAAGCATTCACATTTGGAAGAAGAAATAAGAGAATTGTACGACTTACTGGAAAGTATTGAAACAGGCAGTAAAGAAATATTGGAACTAAAAGAGGACGATCTGATAAGAGAACTGGAAAGAATTAAATATAAGTATTTTAAAAAAGGGTATTTAGCATGTTTGTTACATGAAAGATAGGAGATTTTACGTCTCCTGTCTGCCCTTTTCACATTGTAAAAGCGTACTGATTATTACATCAGAGAAATATCTACAATGCTTTTAATTTTTCCAATTATTGAAAATGAATCTTTTTTTCTCATAGAAATAAAGTCGGTAAAAAAATCCCTGAAAGTAACAGTATCATCTAAAAAGTAGTAAAAAGCCACAGTAATTTTGTCATTAATGCGAAAAAGACCGAGATCATTATTATCCGGGCAGGAATGATCGTATAGAAAGATTCGGTTATTGATTTTAACAGCTTTGCATTTAGTGATATCAGGCAGCTTCATAAATCTTTTCGGATAATACGAGCTGTTATTTTCATTCAGAATTTCTATTTCATTATTATTTATCGAACTGGCTTCACTTTCAGTAATATCAAGATATTGCTTTATGTCATTTTCTTTGACATAATCAATGATCATAAGGAGCGAAACAGGGTTAACATTATACACTTTGGCAAGTTTATTCAGAATCAAAGTATTAATTCTGTGTCCTTTAGCTTCCTCAAGCCGGCTTATTGTGGAGATATCCACACCGGTGAGTTTATCAACTTCTCTAAAAGACAGATTATTTTGTATTCGGAGTTCTTTTAAAGTTTTACCAAGTTTTTTTAATTTTTCTGTCTCTATCTTCATATATGAAACACCCCTTGTAAAATAATATGATATTTTTATTATAACCTTAAAAATGAAAAAATACAAAATATTATAAAAAAATAATAAAATATTTTGGGAATAAAGTTTAATATATAAAAGTGTATGCAATATTACAACATTAAAAATTATCGTTGTAATTTTGTTTGACAAATGGCTGAGTAAGGTGTAAAATGGTAAAAAGGAGACCTTATGTAATATTAAGTATGGAATGTTGTGTAAATTTAATCTGAAAAATCTTTTATATATTAACATGTTAGTGTAACAGCTCAATAAAATCAATATATACTAGAATGGAAGTGATTACGATGACAAATGAACAAAAAGCTTTGATGGACGTAAAAAAAGATGTATTGAAGTTATGGAACAGAAAAGAAGTTTTAAGTAATGCTTTGGTAAAAAGAATGTTAGATTTAACAGCAAAAAATATAGATGGCGTAACTAAGAAATATAAGCTTGATAATCAGGAAAGTCTAAGACTTACTGAATCAATAGAAAATTATGTATTTTCCATAATTGAGGAGAAAATTTATGAAGAGTTAGATGATATATCTACAGAAGCAATGAAAATATCGCTGGCAGAACAGTTCGGTATGAAATTATCCGAAGAAAAAGCCAAATTAAGAGAAGCTCTGTTGGGAATAAAGGAATGGCTCGAATTAATAGATGTAGATAATTGCAGGAAAATATGTACATGGATAAAAAACTTTATATTGGAACAGTTACAGCCCAATTAAAAATACAGCAGGAGAAACACGAAGGAGTAAATACTGAAGAATATATGAAGGAGAGAAATTTCAGATTGTATAGTCATGGAATTACAGTAAATTGAAAAATTAAAAAACGTGGAATTCAAGGTTTTGGTCCGTTTTTAAATAATTTAATAAAGGTGTACAGAAAATTTCGGGAAACCGGCAGATCAAAAGAGGTCAGCAACAAAAAGCCTCTTTTTTTTGTATAGATTTACATATTAAGAAAGAGAGGAGAATCCGGATATCAGTGAACTAATATCCGGATTTCTTGTGAAAGGAATTATTTATCTAAAAAACTTAGATAGGCAGCACCTTTATTAGTAATTTTGAGTATATCTCTTTCAATAACAGCATATTTATCACTTAGAACTTTTTCTATGATTTTCTGAAGAAATTTTTTGTCCCAGTTCAGATGATTTTCAATAGTTTTAATATCACATTCTTCTTTTTCATCTCTATTTTTATGGTTATTCAGATGAATCAGCATAGAAATAACTGCAAATTTTATTTTTTGCTTTCTTTTATTAAGAATATTCATTATTATCCCTTTTTTAGGAGAGAAAGACAGTACAAGCAGAAATATTATTCCTATGACTGCAGCTATGGTACCGGCTATAGAAACATCAAAATACATTGAGATATAAAATCCTAAAAATGATGATAAAATCCCGGTAAAAATACTTATCAGTATCATGGTATGCAGTCTGTCACACAGAAGATAGGCAGTAACAGCAGGGCCTATCATAAAGGCTATGATTAAAACAGAACCGGCGGTTTCAAAAGAACCTACTACAGTGACAGATACAAGTGTTATAAATATATAGTTCAAAACAACCGGATAAAATCCTAATCCCGCGGCCAGAATTTTATCAAAGGTCACAAGCTTTAACTCTTTGAAAAATATGGTAATAAAACACAGGTTTATAATTAATATTACAGATGTGGACAGCAGCCCTTTCGGTATACTGTAACCCAGAACATCTATCCTGTTAAACGGGACGAAAGCCAGCTCTCCCAGTAAAACAGAATCTATATCCAGATGTATGTTTCCTGCAAATCTGGATATAAGAATAACAGCTATGCTGAATAAGAACGGGAATATAATCCCGATTGCCGAATCTTCCTTTACAAGCTTTGTAGAATTCAGAGTATCTATGAGATATACAGTTATTACACCGGTTATTGATGCTCCGATTATCAAAAAAGGAGAATTCAGATCATGGACAATAAAAAATGCAATAACTATTCCGAGAAGTATAGTATGGGTTATGGCATCCGATATCATAGCCATGCTTTTCAAAACCAGAAAAACGCCTAATAATGCACAGGCACTGGAAACTACAACAGCAGTCAGCAGTATTTCAATATTTATTTCCAAGAGCTTTCCCTCCCCTGTGTTCAAATTTTTTTCTTTTATTCCGCAGCAGATATTTGGTGAAAATTATTCCTCTGACCGGAGAAAATAATATGCTGATAAAAACCAGTAATGAGACAATAACAGCTATAACAGGACCGGTAGGTAATTTTCCAAAGCTGGAGCTTATAATTGTGCCGGTAATACTGGATAATCCTCCGAAAAAACCAGCCAGCAGCACCATAACAGATAATTTCTGCGTCCACTGTCTTGCAGCGGCGGCAGGGGCAATAAGCATAGAGCTTATGAGTATTACTCCCACAGTCTGGATTCCTATAATTATGCAGACCACTATCAGTACCGATAAAAATGTTCCTGTATTTTTAGATGAAAAACCGATAATTTCTGCATATTCAGGGTCAAAAGATATTATTTTAAATTCTTTCCAGAACAATATCACCAGTCCGATAAGAATTACAGAAATACAGAATATTAATACTACATCTTTTGTCAAAAGTGTAGAAGCCTGTCCGAAAATAAATTTATTCAGCCCGGATTTGTTGGCACCCGGAAGTTTATTTAAGTATGAAAGAAGAACCAGACCAAATCCGAAAAAAGAAGACAGGATAAAGGCCAGAATACTGTCAAATTTTATTTTTGTATATTTTTGAATAATATGAATTAATAATATGCAGATAATACCTGAAATAAGTGCACCGCCCAGTAAATATTCAGTATTTTTAGTATTCGTGAGTAAGAATGCAATACATACTCCGGGAAGTGAGGCGTGCGCCACTGCATCGCCGAGAAGGCTCTGTTTCCTCAGGAATGCAAAGCTTCCCAGAATTCCGCAGCATACTCCCAGTATTGTACACCCCAGTGCAACTATTCGAAAAGTATGATCATTCAGCAAAAAAATAATATTTTCCATATTAATCACTCCCAAACAGAGAGAAATCTGTAAAACTCCGGTTTTTATATGTTTTTTCTATATTTTCCCTGTTAAATATTTCTTTTACTTTACCGGAGGAAATTACTGCTACATTTATAAAGGTAATATAATCAAAATATTCTTCTACAGTCTGAAGATCATGATGTACTACAATAACAGTCTTTCCTTCATCTCTTAACTTTTTTAAAATATTTATAATAGATTTTTCCGTTTTGGCATCCACACCTTGAAAGGGCTCATCCATAAAATAGATTTCTGCATCCTGAACCAATGCTCTTGCTAAAAAAATTCTCTGCTGCTGCCCGCCGGAAAGCTGACTTATCTGTCTTTTCTCAAAGCCTTCCATTCCTACTTTTTTGATAGCATCCACAGCAATTTTTCTGTCCGATTTTCCTACTCTTTTTATCCATCCGATTTTACCGTATCTTCCCATTTCCACGACATCCAGAGCAGTAGTAGGAAAATCCCAGTCGACACTTCCTCTCTGAGGAACATAAGCAATTTTTGATCTTTCCTTTTTATAACTGCTTCCGAAAAAGCTGATACAGCCTGTAATTGGCTTTATCAGATTCAGCATAGCTTTTATAAGCGTAGACTTACCGGCACCGTTTGGTCCGACTATTGCCATTAGGGTTCCTTTTTTTATATCCAGATCAATATCCCATAAAACGGGTTTATCGTCATAAGCTACTGTCAGATCGTTTATACTGACAGCTGTATTATTTTTCATGGTACATCACTTCCTGACTGCTGCTTTTTTATTTTAGTGCTTCTACAATTACGTCCACATTCTTTTTGACAGTTTTAATATATGTATCGGTGTTGTGTTCTTTATCTCCGAGAGAGTCGGAATAAAGTTCACCGCCGATTTTTACATCCCAGCCTCTGGACTTTACTGCTTCCTGCAGTGATTCTATAGTTTTTCTCGGAACAGAAGATTCTATAAAGACTGCTTTAATTTTTTTTTCGGCAATAAAGTCTGCAAGCTCGCTTATATCTTTTGTTCCTGCTTCTGAATCAGTGCTGATTCCCTGAATAGACCGGACTTCCAGCCTGAATTGTTTGGCAAAATAACCGAAGGCATCATGTGCAGTAACCAAAATTCTTTGTGATTCGGGGACTTCGTTTATTCTCTGGATTACATATTCTGTCAGATCGCTGAGCTCCTTTTTATAACTTTCTAAATTAGACATATAATAATCTTTATTTTCAGGATCAATATCCGATAATTTGGCAGCAACAGCTTCTGCTTCCAAAATCCATAAATTCGTATCAAACCATACATGGGGATCAGGAATATTTTCTTCCTGAAATATAAGAAGACTTTTATCTAAAGTGTTTCCTACATCTAAAATATCTTTTCCGCTGTTTTCAAGTTTTCCGAAAACATCGCTCATTTTACCTTCCAAATGTAAGCCGCCGTATATTATTACATCAGCACTGGCAAGTTTTTTCACATCACCGGCACTTGCATTATATAAATGGGGGTCTACGCCTTCACCCATTAGATTTATTACCTCAACTTTATCTCCGCCGATTGTCTGAATAAGATCTTTCAGCATAGTGGTAGTTGTCGTTATTTTTAATTTTTGGCTGTCAGCAGCTGTATTTTCAGATTTACTGCAGGAAACAAGAATTGTAATACATAAAATAAATCCAAAAATAAATCCGAAATATTTTAGTTTTTCTTTCATGGACATCACACCTTTTCTATAATTTATACTATTTTATATATATCTATTAATTTGGCTGCATCTAATGCAACAGCCTTAGTATCGGAATTATTTTTTAAATATATAGGTCCGTTAAAGGGATCTATTTTTTTTACTTCATAGATGTCTTTTATATTTATATGCATATCTTTCAAATAATTTTCCAGATCAGCATCATTTTTGATTTTGAATATTACTATTTTATCATTTACCTCGACTTCCGAGAGTTTGACTATATCCTCCAGCTTCAGATATTCATTATCATATATGATAGGTTTGCCGTGAGGAGATTCTTTCGGGTAAGAAAGAAATTTTTCCAGCTTCTGCAAAACCTTCCAGCTGGTAGCGTGTTCCAGTTTTTCAGCCTCTTCGTGTATATCATCTTTTTTGAAATTCAGTACCTGTACAAGAAAAACTTCCCATATTCTGTGCTTTCTTATTACCTCTACTGCCAGTCTGTTGCCCTTTTCAGTCAGTATTATATCTTTGTTTTCAATGATTATGTATCCTTCTTTAGCAAGCTTTTTTATCATTTCACTGACAGAAGCAGCGGAAATTTTCAGATGTTCGGCTAAATTTTTATTATTCAGCTTATGATTTTCCTTCAGCAGGTAAATGCCTTTTAAATAATCTTCTATACTTGTAGTCATATATTCTCCTTAGGTTATACTATTTTATATTTAGGTATACCTAAATATATCATTTGGTAAGCCTAAATGTCAATAAAAATTTTACCGGATATAATAATAAAAGTGATTTAGCCAGGAAATGCAGTGTGTTATCTGTAAATATATAAAATATAATTTTAAGTATTAGTATTATGAATTGATAGAATAATTATAATAAATTTTACATATAGATGAATAAGTAATATAATAGGTTTATAAAATTTTTAGGAGTTGTTTAAAAATGAAAGTGCATTATATTATAAATAAAAACAATTTAATGATGTGTATGTGTTGATGACAGAGTTTGTGGATAATTTATACAGGCTCTTTTTACGGTTTTGAATCTGAAAAAGTCTGTGTCAGAAGCACTAAATTTATTATAGTCTGGGCAGATGTCCAGTTTTTTTATTTTATAAGATTATTTATTTATGGATATTAAATACTAACAAAACATTTAGATATACAACTAAAATTCAGCGTTTGAATTATAATTAAATTAAAGTATTTTTCAAAGAATAAAAATGAAATAGAAATCACAATGCATTGAAATATATTTATAAGGAGGTATAGAGCTATGTTGTTTTTACAGACTGAAAATGATAAACGGAGGAGAGGAGGAAGACATTATTTAGAATATTTAAGAGTGGGAAAATATTTTTTAAGTATCTGAATGTTAGTAATATTAAAAGGAAAAGCAGACAAACAGTCTGAAATTAAATACTAAGGAGATAATTATGGTTTATGAAAATTTAATTGATTTAATAGGGAATACACCTGTTATAAAACTTAATAATATATTTAGCGGGGATATTGCTGATATTTATGTAAAGCTGGAAGCATATAATCTAGGAAACAGTGTAAAAGACAGGGCTGCATTAGGTATGATAGAAGCAGCAGAAAAAGCCGGGAAATTGAAACCGGGCGGAACAATAGTAGAGCCTACGAGTGGAAACACAGGTATTTCTTTAGCTCTTATTTCCAAATTAAAAGGCTATAAAGTTATTCTGGTAATGCCGGATACAATGAGTGTGGAACGCAGAAGTATCATTGCAGCTTATGGAGCAGAGCTTATACTGACAGAGGGGAAAAAAGGAATGAACGGCGCCATAGAAAAGGCTGGTGAACTGATAGAAAACAATCCGGATTTTTTTATGCCTCAGCAGTTTAAAAATTCTGCTAATCCTTTGAAACATTATGAGACTACCGGAGAAGAAATAATCAAGGATCTGCCGGATTTAGATGCTTTCGTAGCCGGAGTGGGAACCGGGGGAACTATATCAGGTGCAGGGAAGAGACTTAAAGAATTTAATTCCGAAATTAAGATAGTTGCTGTAGAGCCGCAAGAATCCCCGGTTATTTCCGGAGGAAAACCCGGACCGCATAAAATTCAGGGAATAGGAGCGGGCTTTATTCCAGATAATCTTGACTTATCTGTAGTAGACGAGATAATAGAGATACCCACAGAAAGAGCATTTGAAATATGTCGTATTCTCGCAGAAAACGGTCTGCTTTTGGGAGCTTCTTCCGGAGCTAATATTGCAGCAGCATATGAAACTGCGAAAAAACTGGGAAAAGGGAAAAAAGTACTGACAATTTCTCCTGACAGCGGGGAAAAATATCTCTCACTTAATATATGGCAGTAACAACGGAGAGTAAACTGTTCAGACAATGTAAAAAACAAAAATATAAGAGGAGAGAGAAAAAAATGAAAAAAATATTACTTTTACTATTAGTATCAGGTTTGATTTTTTCCTGTGCAAAAAAAGAAAAAGAAATCGTACTAAGAGTCGGGGCATCTCCGATTCCTCATTCTGAAATTCTGAAAATAGCAGCAGAAGAATTACAAGCAGAAGGAATAAAGCTGGAAATAGTAAGCTTTGAAGATGCTGTACTGCCGAATCAGGAAGTTGCAGGTAAGGGGCTGGATGCAAATTTTATTCAGCATGTCCCGTATATGGAGGATTTCAATAAAAAATATAATTCCAAGCTCATATCAGCTGCTAAAATACATGTGGAGCCGCTGGCACTTTATTCGAAAAAAATCAAAGACATGGAAGAACTTCCTGAAGGTGGAGAAATTCTGATACCGAATAATGCCACTAATCAGGGAAGAGCACTTTTACTGCTGGATAAAAATGGTATTATAAAGCTTAAAGATAATAAAAAGCTGGATTCTACACCTGAGGACATTCTGGAAAATCCCAAAAAGCTGAAAATAGTGCCAATGGCGGCAGAACAGATAGCACCAAGGATAAATGAAGTAGACGGAGCGATCATAAACGGAAACTTTGCTATGAAGAATAATCTTACTATCGCCGAAGATGCAGTGCTTGTAGAAGATAAAGACTCGCCTTATGCCAATGTTCTGGTTATTCTGAGCGGGAACGAAAATAATGAGTCTGTAAAAAAATTAATTAAAGCATTGCAGAGTGACAGGGTAAGGGAATTTATAGAAAATAATTATAATGGTGCTGTTATTCCGGCATTTTAAAATATCATAGCTTTATAAACAGCAGAAAAATAAAGACTGTAATTAAAAAAAATGAAATTTTATAAATAATCTAAACAGGAAATATTCCAGCATATAAATAAAATTCAAGCTTTTTACGAATAAATTAATACTATATCGGACTGATTTTTATTTTCAAAAAAATTATGTTATAATGTAGAACATATTTTTATAAAACTTATATAATTTTATCATATTTGTTATTAGTATAAAATAATGGAGATCTATTATGAAGTTCTGAAAAATATGACAGTATAAAGAACATAATATGCTGCAAAGCAAAAAAATCAGCAATGCAGTATCTGATATAAAGGAGAAAGAATGAAAAGATTAAAGTATGCGGTATTAGGAATACTAGCGAGCGGAAATGTGGGGATGGGGTGGACCTCGAATCACTATATAAGTAATCAGACAATAGTTATTTCAGGCCCGGATCTCACAGGCAATGATTATGGGATAGTAATGGTCAATAATTCTGATGTTACTAATAATTCTGCCATTTCTGCCGGCACCTCAGGAATATTTTCTAATGGCAGTAATTTAATAAATAATGCTTCAATAATCTCACAGCAGCATGGTATAGAAGCATCCGATTCCGTTGTTATAAATAATACAACTGGAACGATAACTGGAGAAACGGGATTTCTTCTGATAAATTCCGGACTGAAAAATTACGGGGATATAATTGTTTTAAACGGTGGTATGGGAGTAAATGCTTCTGAAACTTCAGTGGAGAATTATGGAGATATAAGCGGTGATGCTCATGGTTTTGTGATAAATCAGACAGTCGGGAATACAAAAACTTTTTATAACGAAGGAATTGTAAATGTAACAGGAATTGCTCTGAATATTATTAACTATACTGATGCCGTAAATAATGGCAGACTGTACGGGCAAAATACCGGTCTGTATTCCCTGAACAATACATTTCTAAATGACAGCAGCGGTGAAATAAAAAGTGATAATATGGGGGCTAATATAGCTTTTTCAAATTTGGTGAATAAAGGAAGCATTCAGGGAAATAAAATAGGAATTTATTCGGAAAAATCAAGTATTATAAATGAAAATTATATTCAAAGCCCGCTGACAGGTGTAGTAAGCAATGACGGGGTATATCTTGAAAATAAAGGCAGGATAGAATCACTGGATACAGGTGTGAAAATAACATCCGGAAGCAATCAGTACAGCGGACATTTTAAAAACAGCGGAATAATAGATTCTTCCAATAATGCAGTATTATTTAACGGAGCAGACAATGTACTGGAATTATCAGGCGGGAGTGATATAAAGGGTAAGATTGACGGTGGTTCCGGTGAAAATATTTTGATTGTAAATGGTAATATAAGCCTTAACAATAGTGAGGTAAATAATTTTAATAAACTTATAGTTTCAGGTGATACTGTTATAGACGGAGTAATAAATCTAAATCCTTCTGTTAATAATGATTACTATACTCAGTCATTTTCAAATGTAAAAGATTTGAGCCAGATTTCTTCTGAGACTCATGTGGGAAAATTAACCGTAAAAGGAACTGTAAATATAGGTGTAGATTATGATAATATATCTTCTGAGACAGATAAGACAGGGAAAATAATTACAAACAGCCTGACGATGTTAAACGGCGGTAAAGTCGTTCTTATAAATAAAGGGGGAACTACCGATAATTTGATAACAGAAGCACAGAAAAGCGGCGAAAAAGACAGAATTTCGATAAAAAGCATAATTATTTCAAATAAACAACAGGCTGTGAATCCGGATTTTAAATTTTCCGTTTCCAGCGAATTAGAAACTTTAGACGGCTGGAAAAGAGACACTGTATCAAGAATTGAAAACGGTGTAACAGTTATTGATGAAATTTATACAAAAGAATCAAAAAGCTCTGACCCGCCAACAAATCAACCTAATCCTGACGTAAAGCCGGGACAAGAATATGGTAAAATAAATTCTGTCCCAAGAAACAGAGTTGATTTTGATAATTTAAATAAACTGGAAAATTATGTGAAAAGAGTTATGCAGACAGGAACAGCAGGCATGAAACCCGGTGATCATAAATTTTCGTTGGAATATTCAGGAACTAAATTTAATTCGGAATTCAATGCCAAAAATAATTATAATTACGATTATGATGTAAATTCCAATGGTATTACCGGAAGTTTCATATATAAGCAAAGTGAAAATCTTTATGCCGGTTTTGCATTATCATACTCAAATAATGATGTAAAATATGAAAATAACGATTCAGAAGATATAGAATCCGTAAATGCCGGAATTTTTGGAAAATATACAAAAAATAACTGGGATTTAGGAGCAAGGTTAGGTTACGGACATAACTACCATGAAACAGCTTTTGACTGGATGGGTCTGGGTACGGCTGACAGTTATTATGATTCCAATGTTTTTAAAGCAGGTTTTGATGCAGTATATAATCAAACTTTATTTGGGGACAGACTGAATTTGAGACCAGGTATAGGTATTGATTATACAAGAGTATATGAAGGCAAAATAAGAACTGACGGAATGTCAGATATAAGTTCTGCCAGAGGAGAAGGTTTTACCGGTATTCTTGGTATTGGAATAGGAAATAGTCAGAATAATACACTAAAATGGAATGCTGGGATTAATTACAGCTATAATTTTACAGATACTTTTCATGAAGAAAGAAATATGAGTAATGGAGATAAAATGGAAAAGCTTCATTATGCCAGAGATTCTTTCGATGCTTATATTGATTTTGACGTAAAAGTTTCTGAAAAATTCAGTATTCAGGCGGGATATACATATGAATATAATGAAAATTATGAAAATCATAATATCAAGACTGGAATTTCTTATATACTGAAATAGTATTTATCCAGTATAGAACTAAAAAATACATAAAAATCAGGATTACTCTTTAAAATTTGAAAGGGACAGTCTTGATTTTTATGTTTATAATTATAAAATAAATAGAGGTATAAAAAAACAGGAATATAAATTCCTGTAATTATAATATAAAATTTTAATTATTTAGGTAAAGCTTGATTTGCCATGTTTTCTTTCATCTGTTTCATTCTTTCGGTCTTTGCAGATGCCTGTTCCAGTGCAATTTCTCTGTTAAGCTTTTCTATCTGTGTCCAGTTCGGCTTGTCTTTTATCATCTCTTTTTTTATAGCCAGCTGTTTTTCTTCTATCGCTATTCTCTGCTTCTGCATTTCCGGCGTCATAGCCTGTCTCTGAAGGTTTCTTTTCGGCATATTCGGTCTTCCGTTATTTGGGTTTGGGTTAGCCATGCCTGTCATTCCTAAACTTAATGCTAAAATTCCTATTGAAAAAATTCTTTTATTCATTTTGATCATCTCCTTTTCTATAAATAAATAATATCAAATAAATGTGGCAATCGTGTGAAAAAGGAAAAACAAAGGTTTAGACGAAAAAGTGCCGGAAAATGAGGGATATTTTCAGGTCTGCCGTAATATTTCAGAAAAAATATCAGAGCAGGTATATAAAAAATATTATTTATTAAAAAGAGAGCAGCTGTAACTGGAAAAGGGAGGGTATATTACGGCGGCAGTCTAAAATATGAACAGGGAGAAATCATATATTTTGAATAGTAATTTTAAAATAATACAGAACAAATAAAAAAAACAGCAATAGAAGAAATAAAAGTAAAAAATGATAATTACTTAAATCTTGTTTTGTCCGCTGTTTATTTTATATAATCTGCAGCTTGAGAATTTTTTTCAAATATTATGAATTTTTCTTTTTCCGTTGTGAAATTCTGAATAATTAATTTCATCTGGGAGAAAAGTTTTAATATTGATATTTAAGTTATCCGTAATAAAATTCTGTCTGATTATTTTTTCAATGTCATTTTTATTTATACTCTCCGGTGAGAAAGTAATAAGAGAAATATCAGCACTGTCAGCCGATGCTTCAAATTTATAATCTAAGACAGTTTTGTCGGCAAAAATCAGTCCGTCCATTTTATAAATATTAAATCTGTCTTTTTCTCTTTTTATTCTTCCGCTGATATAATCCAGACATTTCAAATTCATGCTGCACGCACACCGCTTCTTAAGAAACCTTCCTCTGTCGCCTGTTTTGTAACGGATCAGCGGCATAGCTTCCCTGTTAAAAGTAGTAATCACAATTTCTCCGAAATCACCGTCTTTTACTATTTTCCCTGTAAAAGGATCGATTATTTCCAGATAGATATCATTTTCCCGCGGATGCATTCCTGAATGGCAGTCACATTCTACAGCTCCGCCATATGCTGTTTCTGTCAATCCGTAATGGTTATAAACCTTGCATTGAAAGGCATCCTCTATTTCAAGTACAGTTTTTTTCAGAATAAAATCCGAGCTTGTAAGAATCCCCTTTAGTTTTATGTTTATATTATGAAATTTCATATATCTGGCCAGAGCCTGTATCTGAACGGGATCTCCCACTATGGAATCAGAAATCTTAAGGCTTTCCAGAGCATGATCAAAATTTTTTACTATTCCATATTTTAAAGGCTTTACGCCATATCGGCAAACAGCCTTTGCTACTAAGTCACCTACGCTGTTTTCATTTTTAAAGGGCATTAAAATAAGCATTTTATCATTTTTTTCCGAGAATTGAGATAAGCCGTAACGAAAAAAATTAACTGTATATTCCAGATCTTTTTTTGAGAAAAAAATAGTCTTACTTTTTCCGGTGCTTCCGCTGGTATTGATGTGTACTATTCTTTCTACATCACCAATTGAAACGCACAGCATTTTTTTATAATTTTCCCTGATCTCATCCTCGCTGGTAAAAGGAATATTTTCTATAGCTTTGAGATATTTTATATTTTTGATATCCTTTAGTTTTTTGGAATAAAAATCAGATTTTTTAGACTGCTCAATTGTTTCATTGAATTTTTTTACATTATAGTTTATCATATCGTTTTCAGATAAATTCATATCTCCGTTTATATTTTCAGCAATATATCTGCTAAGCACATTATTCATATTTCACCCCTGCTGTTCAAAGGCTTTTCTGTACAGGCCTTCTCCTGACAAGGAAGTAAGATTATAAGCACAAAAAGGTATCAGCCCGCTGTTCTGACTTACTGTATGGATATAACATTTTTGCAGTCTGTCTATGTCAAGATTCCAGACATCCTGAAATGCCATTCCTGAAATAGATATTTTGTTATTATTGACTTTATCAAGAAAGCTGTCAATTGACTCCAGGTTAAAGCCGCTTTTTTCCTTAGCAGAGCCGGGGTCAAATTTCATCATAGACCATTTTCTGGCAACGGACTTTCTGGCAGACTGGCTGGAGCAGCAGCTGTTGCTCTTTAATTTAACAGGTTTGATTTCATCATTTTCTTTAAAAAAATCCCCATGGAAAGAACAGAGTGAATGCTCTGCACTACCAGATTCAAAATCCTTTATTTTCATTTTCCTATTTGTCTGTTTTTCTATTTCTTCCAAAACTTTATAAATAGTCATTCTGTCTTCATTATCAGGATCTTTTCCATATCTTCCGAAAAAACTCATCGGCTGAAAATGGACACTTCTTATATGAGGCATATTATCCGCGGCAAAATTAATAATATCTCCGATTTCATGATCATTAATTCCTTTTTTCAAAGTAGGAACCAATACTACCCCGATATTTAATTTTTTACAGTTTTCTATAGCCTTTAATTTTTTATCCAGAATATTTTTTCCTCTGAGATATTCAAAAGTATTGTCAGAAAAACCGTCAAACTGCAAAAATACAGTATTTAAGCCGGAATCAGCCAGTTTTTTCAAATACTCCATATCTTCGCCTATTCTTATTCCATTTGTGTTCAGCTGAAAAAAGTCAAATCCCTTGCTTTTCCCGAGCTTTATTATATCATCCAGATCATTTCTCATTGTAGGTTCACCGCCGGAAAGCTGAATATTAAATGGTCCTCCTGATTTTAGAAGCATGTCATACCATTCGCTTATTTTTTCCAGTGACGGATCAGAAGAAGCTTCACTTCCTGCTTTTGCAAAACAAACAGGACAGTTTAGATTACATCTGTCGGTTACTTCCAGCAAAACACAGCATGTTGCCTGTTTGTGGCTTTCACAGATTCCGCAGTCAAAAGGACAGCCTGCTTCGCTTTTTTTAGCATTCAGAGGTTTATCCCTGCTTGAATCAGGTTTATAAAACTGTCTGAAATGATCTTCATTATCCCAGACAAGAGTTTTGAAACTGCCGTGTAAATCACATTCTTTAAATAAATATACTTTTCCGTTTTCGGCAGTATAATCAGCTGAAATTTTTTTCAGACATACCGGACATAAGCTTTTGGTTGCTGCTATAATATTATTTTTCATTTGATCTCCCTGCTGGTACAGTATTTTATCTATAGTCTGATGTTGTATTGACTGTAAACTTATTCATATAAATCAATATTATTTTCCTCTAAAAGAGATAATATTTTTAAGAAAGATTCTTTCAGCATTACAGGACAAACCTCTCTTTTTTCCTCAGGATCAAGAATTTTACATTCTACAGAGCCGTATGTATTTTCAAACCATTCCACGAATTCCTTTATTATCTCTTTGAATTTTTGATGCTCTTCGGGGGAGTCATCTTTAGCAAGAAGATTTATTGCTATGGCTCCTCCTGTGACAATACCGCACATTTTTCCTGAATGTATGCCTCCGCCCAGTGAGTATAAAACCTTGGTAAGCTCTTTATTATCTTCTTTCTGCGTAATTTCCTGCATAAGCTTATACATTATCTGGGTACAGTTTTTATTTTCATTGGCAAGATCAGCTATCATAAGGTCTATCTCATCCATATAATTTTCTCCTTATATTTTTTTGGCTATTATTGAAAAATAGCCGGTTTCTTTTCCTTTATAACCTTCCGGAATACAATCCGCTATACAGCAGCTGCGGTTTTCCCACAAAGCTTTCAGGTAGAATTCTTTCAGGGCACTGGTATTATCCTCATAATATATAATTTCAAAGCCGGCTTTATTCAAAGTTTCTATCCAGTCATTAAAAGTAAAAAAATTGCCATCTGTTTTTTTCACCAGTGCTGTTATGTCATTAATAATAAAAAATCCTCCGCATTTCAGAAATGAGTGTATTTTATTAATAATTTCCGTTTTATTTTCAAGAGATGCAATAACACATTCGCTGATAATTCCGTCAAGCTTATTTTGAAATTCCAGATTATCCATATTTTCCAAGACAAAAAAATCAGCCTCCGGACATCTTAAAACGGCCCTTTTTATTAATAATTCAGATTTATCTGTTCCGATAACAATAAACTTTTTACTAACCAGATATTTGGCAGTATGACCTTCTCCGCAGCCAAAATCCATAATTAAACCGCTTTTTAAACCGGAGATATCCAGCAGTCTTTTGGTAAGCTCTATTCCTCCGGGTCTCATAGGAACGAAACTATCCCAGATATCATCTTCATATAAATTATTCATTTATTTATCCTCTAACGATTTTTCCACATGCAGCATTTTACCGAGAGCCAGCTCTTCGGGAATAAAAACCATTCCGCATTTCGGACATTTGGGCAGTTCTACTGGAAAGCCGTTTCCCAGATATTCCAGACTTACAGGCCCGATGACTAAGTTAACATTGCATTTGCTGCAAACCAAATCAGTATAGTCATTTTCCAGTTCAGCATCATTTTTCTTTATCTGCATAAATATATCTCCTTTACTTATTAATAAAAGTCATTCTGTGGGTATAAGCATTCAAAATCTTGTATCCGTCCTCAAATTTAATATATTTTACCCAGAAAGTAACATTATTAGGTCTGAAACTGGTAATAAAACAAGCTTCCTTCGGATCAATGAAAAATTCGTTTTTTTCGTTTGCATTAATAACAGCTTTTTGAATATCTGTTTTTAAAATCATTCTGTCTTCCATTATTTTTTCTAAATCTTCATCTATAAAAATCTTACAGTCCAATTCTTCTGTTCCTTTCTCATTCCAGTATTTCTTAAGGAATAAATTTTTTATCCTTTTTCTGTTTTCCTGTCTTTCCGACCATGTAGGCCATTTATGATGATTACTGTCCTGACCGTAAATAAGTTCAAGAAAGTGATATGAATTTTTGTTCTGTTTCAAAAACCTGTCCCGGCAGTTTACACAATATGCCAGTATTTCATTTTCAGAATCTTTTATAATTCTGTCAGTAACTTTTACAGCAGTTTCTTTATCTGCAAAAGGCATTAAGCCGCCATAGCCGCAGCATGAAGTTATTTCTCCGGTGTATTTTTTTTCAGTTATTTCATGACCAAGATTTTTTCCCAAATTTCTTATGTTTTCCTGTATATTCCTGTCAAATCTTGCAGAGCAGGCATCATGTACAGTTAGCTTTTTACTTTCAAAGCCGGTATGTACAGGAATAGTTTTATTAGAATAAAGCTCCCATATTCCTGCTGCTTCAAGACCGTAATATTCCCTGAAAACAGAGATGCATGTAGGGCATGCAGATATTATTTTCGGATTTCCCAGTTTTTCTATTTCTTTTTTCAGCTTATTAACAGTATCATAAAAGATTTCCGCATTTCCTGACCAATTTGCCATTATTCCGCAGCATGAGAATAATACACCGACTCCTCCGCTGAGGTTTTGGCATAAATCATCATAAACTTTTTCCAGAAGTTCAGGTTCAGAAGCAGCCAGCTGACAGCTTGGGAAAAATAAATACTTGCTGTTTTCTGTTCCGCTTTGATGTTTCGCAAGAAAAAAATCTTCGCTGCTGCTGTAATCCATGTCAAGAAGTGCAAATTCAAAAGCTGACGGAGGCATTTTACCGCTTTCCACCATTAATTTTCTGGCTGCAAGAAAAATTTCCGACATATCTACATCATTTGGGCAGATACTTTTACACTGTCCGCATAAATTACATGAATTTATCATTTTGTTTGCATGATGTGTTCCCATGGCAATGGATAAATTATTATATACTTCTCTTATATATTTTTTTGGATAAGATTTATAGGTTTTCATGAACTCACAGCCTTTGACGCATTCCATGCACTCACATTTCAGACATCTTTTACTTTCTTTGACAGCATCTTCTTTTGTAAGAACTGGAGAATCAAGAAAGCTGCTCGCTTCAAAGGCAATATCATCAGTATTTGTAAATAAACCGGATTCATAAGGGCCTTCCTTCTCCCTGCCTGCCATTACAGAAACACCTTTTAAAACTCTTTCTATTGTAGTAGCAGCACTCTTTCCGTCATATACTTTGACAATAACAGTGTCTGTATCATAATCCAGCCTGCTGCCAGTAACTATTTTTGTATTCTCAATGAGAAGGGTGTCTTTATCTGATTTATTAAACAAGGCGAATTTACATGAAATATAAATAATATCGGCATCTGTATCAGATACGAAACTGTCTATTTCATCAATATTATCCAAGGGAACCTGGTGATTATACATAACCTTTACAGGATATCTCAAAAGCTCATGTATATCACTTTCCAGGTCTTCGGCAGAAATTCCGTTACCGATATAATTACGGAGATTTCCCCCTAATTTATCTGATTTCTCATAAATAACTACCTGATATCCCTTTCTTGCCAGTTCGTTTGCAGCTGTCATAGCTCTTAATCCGCCGCCTGCAATAACCACTTTTTTTTGTATTTTTGGAAGGAATGCCGGTATTTTTTGCTCTGTATATGCAAATTTTACAATGGCTTCTTCCAGCTTCCTTATTTCGATACTTCCGCCGAGTCCGTTTCTTTTGCACTTATTTTTACATGGCTCGTGACAAAGGCTGGAAATAATTTTCGGAAATAATACTGATTTTTTATAAAGTGTATAAGCTTTGGCAAAATCTCCGCTATCTGTCAGACGGGATATCTCTCTTATATCAACATGCATAGGACATAAAGAAGTACAAAAAGGAACCTGCTCCTGAGTGCAGAGTACTTCGATTTTTTGCATTACTTCCTGATTTGTAAAATTTTTATAATTATCTAAAAAGCTCATTTTCTGCCCCCTTAGCTGTATTTTATCGGTTAAAGCCACAAAAAGTGCTGATATCTGTGTAGTTACAGCACTTTTTATGACAGTCTGTTTATCTGGTTCCTAGTTTATCCAATTCAGCCTTTACTATTTCAGGTAAAGCAGGAATTTTTCTGATTCTTACTCCGCATGCTTCGTAGATGGCATTCAGAATAGCCGGATGCGGTGCAGTAAGAGGTGCTTCTCCCACTCCTGATGCTCCGTAAGGTCCGTCTTTTCTGTATGTTTCTACATATGTGATATCCATTTCATCCGGTATATCTTTTATATACGGAAGTCCGCATCCCATAAGAGTAGTGTGCTTTTTCAGATCTTCAAAGTCTTCCGATAAAGCAAAGCCTATTCCCTGTGCAAGTCCGCCGTAAATCTGACCGTCAACAACAGATTTGTTTATAACTGTTCCTACATCTGCCACAGTAGTAAATTTAACTACTTCTACCTTTCCTGTTTCAGTATCGACTTTTATCTCAGGCATAAATAATTCATACATGTATGTACTGAAAGGATTCCCCTGTGAAGTCTCAAGATCACAGTCCGTACATTCACTGGCTGCCCATTTTCCTGTATAACGCAAAGGAATATTTTCTGCTGTCATTTCTTCATAAGTTCTGTATGTGCCGTCATCCTTTTTCATAGCCTTTAGAAGCTCTTCCGAAGCCACTCTTATTGCATTTCCCGTTACTACATTTGAACGGCTTCCTCCCGCAGGACCTGAATTCGGAGTTCTTCCCGTATCATTTTTTAACAGCCTGATTTTATCAGGGGTAATACCTGCTGCTTTCAGAGTTTCATGTGCCATTGTAAGCGATCCTATATCGGCTCCCTGACCGTGATCCTCCCAGCTGTCTGCTACAAGGACATAACCGTCAGGAAGAAGTTCTACATAAGCCTCTGACGTATCGACTCCGTCGAGTCCGCAGCCGTATATTCCTAAAGTCACACTTACCCCGTATTTATATCTGTCAGATTCTTTATTTTTTTCTTCACATTTCTTTTTAGCTTCATAATACTTTGGTCTCAGAGTATCAAACATTTCTTCCAGTGAATAAACCTCAGGCTCGGAACCTGTTATTGTTTTGCTTCCCTTTCTGTAAATATTTTTATATCTGAGTTCGAAAGGATCTATTCCCATTTTATGTGCAAGCTCGTCCATGGCTATTTCACTTCCCAGAATAGCTTCCGGTGCTCCGTATCCTCTGAAAGCACTTCCCCATGCATGATTTGTACAGACAGTAAAGTTTTTGGTTCTTATATTCGGTATGTCATAACCGGCAAAGTGATATTGAGCCAGTCTCAAAGTTAATAGATCTCCGAATTCCGAATACGGACCGTGATCTATATAATTTTCTCCTTCTATTCCAAGAATTTTACCGTCTTTATCAGCAGCAACCTTCAGATTCATAAATGCCGGTGATCTTTTTCCTGTGTATGTAATCTGCTGGTACATATTATAAACCAGAGATACCGGTCTGCTGTCACATGCCAGACATGCTACTCCAAGCAGAGCTTCCATAGTAGGACTGAATTTATATCCGAAAGTTCCTCCTGCGGGATTCTGTATAAGACGCAGTTTATCCAGCTCTACGCCTATTCCGGTATTTATCATTGCTGAATGCAGGTGAATACCTATAGATTTAGAATGTATTGTCAGTCTTCCTTCCTCATCTATGTATGCGCTCCCGCAGTCAGGCTCTAATGGAAGATGCGGCTGTCTTGAGCTGTATGTACTTGTTTCGCTCACAAATTCTGCAGTTTCCATGAATTCCTTTGTATCATTACCTTTTATATTGTTTATCTGAAAATAAACATTCGGAGTTCCGGGGTGGATTTCTATTGCATCCTCATCCATAGCCGAATAAATATCCATATAAGCAGGCAGAAGTTCCAGCTCTACTTTTACTTTTTTTGCGGCTTCTCTTGCGATTTCCTCTGTGTCGGCAGCAACTATGGCAATGGCGTCACCATACTGGAATACTTTTTTATCACATAGTATAGGTCTGTCCCAGCCGTCGCCTTTATTAGTGGAAAAAGTGATAAGTCCTGTTATTCTGTTATTTCCTTTTACATCCTCATGTGTTATTACCTTATGAACCCCCGGTACCTTCAAAGCTTCACTGGCATCAATCGAAAGTATGTTGGCATGTGATACTTCCGCCTGAACAAGTGCCAGATGAAGTGTGTTATCAGGCATCTGAAGTGCTATATCAGCACCGTAATCCCATGTTCCTGTTACTTTTGCCAATGCAGAAGGTCTGTGATAATATGTTCCTACTATATTATTATTTTGCGGTTTAAACAGAAGCTCTTCTTTTTTCATTTCTCCTCTGAGCACCTTTGCAGCATCCATTACTGCATTTACCAATGGCAGGTAACCTGTACATCTGCATGCATTTCTGTATTTCTGGAACCATTCACGTACTTCTTCACGTGTAGGTGAAGGATTCTCTTCAAGAAGCTGTTTTGCAGACATAATAAATCCCGGACTGCAGAATCCGCACTGTGCTCCTCCGTGACCCATCCATGCCAGCTGAAGCGGATGCAGGTTATCTGGAGTTCCCAGTCCTTCTATTGTTTCGATTTTTGAGTATTCTTTTATGGTTTTCATTTTTTTTACGCAGGCTCTTGTTACTTTTCCGTCTACTATTACCGAACAGGCACCACATTGCCCGTTTCTACAGCCCACCTTACATCCCGTCAGCATCAGCTGCTTTCTCAGAACATCAGCTAATGTGCTTTCCGGATCTGTGATAAGTGATCGTTCGAATCCATTGATTAATAAAACCTTTTTAACCATTTTTACCTCCCAATCAGTATTTATAATTTAAACTAACCAAAAATCAAAAATAAGCTTGATTAGCCGTTATTACTTTATATTTTATATAAATAAAAGTTGACTTATTATTTCAGTAACTGTAATATTATATGTAATAAAATTAAATAGCGGGGTGTATATTATGAAAAACGATATAGCAGAGATTCTTGCAGGTCAGTTTTCCGATTATATTAAAGAAAATGGTATTGTTTCAGCAGCAGAAGTATCTGTACTGATGAGAAAGCTTTTTGATAAAATCCATGAAAATATGATTATTGATGCTGAAATCAGCCAGATTACTTCTCCCAATATTGTTGCTGAAGTAATTGATGAAAAAACCGGTCTGTTATTCAGACGTTATCTGGAAATAGAGTATAGTGAGAATTCCAATGGTCTTATGATTTCAGGTGAAAATATAAAAGGTGAAAAATCTGAGATAGTATTTCTTTCTGAAACAGCAGTTTCCAGAATATCAGAATTAAAAGGAAGCGGATCAGATAGTCCGCACTGCAGCGAGTGATAAAATTAATACATGCTTTTTCGGTGCTGCCGCAGCTTTATAAGAAGAACGGAGTTATAAGATATTAAAAAAGATCTCTTTTACGAACTCAGCTTCATATTGAAGTTAATAAAGAGGTCTGTTCACTTACTGAAAAAAAATTCAGTGTATAGACGCAGTTTGCTTATGATATTATAAATTTTTTGATAAAATTAACCCGACTCTTATACTATTTTATACCTCTAATTATGTGTTCTGTCAATGGTAGTGTTTATAATATTTTGAGCATGCCTGTCCAATATTTCTTATTTAGAATTATTGGTTTGTTAATATTTTGATATACAAAATTTTCAGCTGATTGATAAGAAACGAAGATATATATATATAGAAGAACTGGACAGACAGTTCTTTTTTTATAAAAATTTTATTGATTTTAGAAAAATATATTTTGATAATAAAAATTTATTGTGGAGATGTCAATAATATTTTGACTTTTTTAAGATTATGGGTATATAATATATAATATTTTGATATTCAAAATATATATTTGTTTTAAGCAGGGAGGAATAAGAAAAATGGAAAATGAAAAAGCAACAGGAATGAAAAGACTGTGGGAACTGGCAACTGTTGAAAAAGGACTGGTGTATATATCCTGTGTTTTATCGGTATTATCTACGCTTGCTTCCTTTATACCTTTTGCTGCAGTTTATTTCATTATAAAAGAGCTGTTTGATGTATCAGGAAATGTATCTGGAATAGACGGTATTAAGATGATTAATTACGGCTGGCTTGCATTTATCGGAGTTTTTATGACAGTATTCCTGAATTTTGCAGGATTATGCTGTTCACATATAGCTGCATTTAAAACCTTGTATAAATTAAGGCTTCAGTTTATAACACATCTTGCGAAGCTGCCCTTGGGATTTCATTCGACGAATTCTGTGGGAAGAATGAGGAAGATAATAGATGAAAATATTGAGAAACTGGAAGTATTCATAGCACACCAGCTGCCGGATATGGCGGGTTCATTTTCGGCACCTGTAATTCTGCTTATATTCTTGTTTCTCTTTGATTTTCGGCTGGGACTGGCGTCGCTGATCCCGGTAGTACTTGCTTATTACGTACAGACAAGATCATTTGGGAAGACGAAAGCAAATAAATTTATGAAGCTTTATCAGGATGCCCTTGAGGAAATGAACAGTGCTTCAGTGGAATATATAAGAGGAATTTATATAATAAAGGCTTTTAACCAGACTGTATTTTCATTCAGAAAATTTCGTGAAACAATAAAAATCTATACGAAATTTTGTTTGGAATACACTAATAATTTCAGGCAGATAATGACGGTATTTTTTGTATTGATTAATAATGTATATCTTTTTCTGATACCTGCCGGACTGCTTATTTTTTCAAAAACCAATGAGAAGAGAAGCTTTGCCATGACATTTATATTCTATCTGATATTGTCAGGGTCATTTTCTTCACTGTTTATGAAATTAATGTATGTATCGTCAATGAGCTCGGAAATAGTCGACGGTATTGAAAGAATGGACAAAATAACAGATATAAGACCGCTCTCGGAAGCTGCAAGTCCGAAATCAATAAACGGATATGACATTGCTTTTGAAAATGTAAGTTTTTCATATAATGATTCCAAAGAAAATGAAGCATTAAGCTCTGTTTCTTTCAAAGCGAAGCAGGGAGAGATAACAGCACTGGTAGGTGCCTCAGGAAGCGGAAAAAGTACAATAGGGCATTTGACAGCAAGATTCTTTGACGTGTCGGAAGGAAGGATTACAATAGATAATGTGGATATTCGTGATATTGCTTCGGAAGAGCTGATGGAGAATATAAGCTTTGTATTTCAGGATATATTTTTATTTAAACAGAGTATTTCCGAAAATATTCTTATGGGAAATAAAACAGCCAGTATGGATGAGGTGATAAAAGCTGCCAAAGCAGCACAATGTCATGATTTCATTATGGAACTGCCGATGAAATACGATACTGTTATAGGAACAAAAAGCATTCATCTTTCAGGAGGAGAACGTCAGAGGATAGCACTGGCAAGGGCTGTTTTGAAAGATGCACCTGTAATTATTCTGGATGAAGCTACTGCTTTTTCAGATCCGGAAAATGAGATGAAGATACAAAATGCTCTCGGAGAACTGATAAAAAATAAAACAGCCTTGATTATTGCACACAGGCTTTCCACGATACAGAATGCCGATAATATAATAGTTATGGATAAAGGAAAAATAACGGAAGAGGGTAAACACGTGGAACTAATGGAAAAAGAAGGGAAATATTATAAGATGTGGGAAAATTATACAAAGGCTCTGTCATGGCATCTTGTGGAAGAGGGTGATCAATAATGCTGCAAAAATCATTATTTCTTTCTGATGAAGGATACAAAGGATTAAAAAAAGCCATTGTAGCCTGTGTATTGACTAATTTCTCCATAATGGCCGCATTTGGAATAGTAATAAACATTATAAATGAAGTAATAAAGCCTTTTGTACTTGATGAAGGAAACATGAACACGCAAAAAATCCTTGTTTATTTTTTGGCAGGAATTATATTGGCAGTTTTACAGGGATTTATATATATGAATGAATATAATAAAACTTATTTTAATGCATACAGCGAATCGGAAGATACGAGACTGGATATTGCAGAGCATATAAGAAAGCTTCCTCTGAGCTTTTTTAACAGAAAAAATCTGTCTGAAATAACAGTAAATATGATGGAGGACTGTACAAGAATAGAAAGTGCCCTGTCGCATGTAATTCCGCAGCTTATAGGAAATGTGATTTCGGCAACTCTTGTTTGTATTATGCTGGCTGTTTATGACTGGAGAATGGCAGCAGCAGTTTATATAACACTGCCTGTAACAGCACTGTTTATCTTCCTCACAAAGAAAATACAGATCAGATACGGAGAAAGGCATGTCAAGGCAAAGCTTTGTGTTTCCGATCAGGTACATGAATATATAGACGGAATAAAAGTGGTAAAAGCCTTTAATTTAGGCGGAGAAAAATTTGCGGCTCTGGATAGGGCAATGCATAATTTTATGAAAGAATCAATAATATTCGAGGGAATTACAGGAACGATTGTCACGACAGCAGTAGTATTTTTACAGACAGGAATAGGAATAGTAGTATTTACAGGCACAAATCTGCTTTTGAGCGGAAGTATACCGATAATTTCATATATATTGTTTATTCTGATAAGTGTAAAAATTTATTCTCCGCTTGTAACAGTACTGACATTATCTGCTTCGCTGAACTATTTTATGGTTGCTACCAAAAGAATGCAGATATTGCGTAATGAAAAAGAGATGCTGGGAAGAAGTGACATAAATATAGAAAATTTTGATTTCAAACTGGAAAATGTTTCTTTTGCCTATAATGCCGATGAGGTAATAAGTGATTTTTCTGCTCATATAAAACAAGGTGAGGTAACAGCTCTGGTAGGACCGTCAGGAAGCGGTAAAAGTACAATTTCACATCTGCTGGCAAGATTTTGGGATGTCAGCAGGGGAAGAATTACTCTCGGCGGAACAGATATAAAAGAAATAGAGCCAGAGAAGCTTATGACCTATATGTCATTTGTATTTCAGGATGTAGTGCTGTTTAATGACAGTGTTTATAACAATATAAAGATAGGAAATATAAATGCTTCAAAGGAAGAAATCATAGAGGCTGCCAAAAGGGCAAGATGCCATGAATTTATTATGGATATGCCGGAAGGATATGATACTGTAATTGGAGAAAACGGCGGAACGCTGTCGGGCGGTGAGAGACAGAGAATTTCCATAGCAAGGGCAATTTTGAAAAATGCTCCGGTAATACTGCTGGACGAGGCAACATCATCACTGGATCCCGAAAATGAAGTGGAGATACAGACAGCACTGTCGGAGCTGGTAAAGGAGAAAACAGTGGTGGTAATAGCACACAGACTCCGTACAGTGGTAAATGCCGATCAGATACTTGTCCTAAAGGACGGAAAGCTGGAGGAATCAGGGACACATGGAAAATTAATGGAGAAAAACGGATTATACAGACAGCTTTACCAGATACAGCAGGAGAGTTCAGAGTGGAAGTTCAGATAATTTTATTATGAAGAGCAGAAATATAGAATATGAAAAAGAGTCAGATAAAATGACTCTTTTTTTAGTTTGCAAAAGTTTTAAAAAAAGTGAGAAGAATTTGATACGATAATCCGTTTATTCAATTAACAGAAGCAGAAAACATAAAATTAAAAGTGAATAAGAAATATTGTATAAAATAAAAAAAATAAATGTAAATGATTGACTTAGATTGTTATATCTGATATTCTTAGTTTAAGATTATGAAAAGTGATATAAAGTAATGTAACGTGATGAAACGGGTTATAAATTATATTGATATAAAAAAATTAATTAATTAAAGAGGAGGAATATTTATGGAAAAAATCTTGAAAACACTGTTTTTCATGACAATACTTACAATGATTTTATCTTGCGGGACAAAAAATGATACAGGTGTTAAGGAAACAGAAACAAAAGCCGCTGAACTGACAGATGACAGTGCTAAAGAAAAAGAAGTACTGCAGGTATATTCAGGTGCAGGCTTGAAAAAGCCAATGGATGAGATAGCACAGCTTTTTGAGGAGCAGGAAAATGTTACGATAGAATTTAATTATGCAGGATCGGGTCAGCTTCTGACTCAGTTGGAAACTACCGGTAAAGGAGATGTCTATATAGTCGGTTCGGTACCGAATTACGAAGCAGCGAAAAGTAAGGATTTAGTCTTGGATTATATAACTGTAGCCCATCATACGCCGGCAATTGTAACATTAAAGGGAAATCCCAAAGAGATAAAAACATTGGAAGATCTTGGGAAAAAAGATGTGAAAGTTATTCTGGGAGATGAAAAAGCCAGTGCAATAGGAAAAACGGCACAGGAAATTTTAAAGAAAAATAAACTGGAAATTATTAATGATAATGTAGTTTCAAGAGCTGCAACAGTAAATGAAATGGTAGTTCAGCTGACTACAGGAAAGGCAGATGCAATGATAGCAACAATAGATTCGGTTTATGGAAATGACAAGCTGGAGATAACAGAAATACAGCCTGAAAAAAATATTGACCAGATTATAGCCGGAGGTATTGTAAAAAACAGCGAAAAAGCAGATATGGCAGATAAGTTTATTAAGTTTGTGGCATCTGAAAAAGGGAAGGAAATATTTGCAAAATATGGTTTTAAACCAGTAACGGAATGAAAGGAAAGTTTGCTGTAAATAAAATTTTTCATTATACTTTATTTATGATTTTTATATTGGTATTTATATTTTTAACCAGTCCGATAATAATGCTTATCATAAAAGGGGCAGCAGCCGTGCCGGTTTGTCTGAAATCAAAGGAAATAAGATTTTCGATATTTCTGAGTCTGAGAACTTCTGTAATTTCTACGGTTTTCTGTATAGTGACAGCAATTCCAAGTGCTTACTTTATATTTAAAACAGAAAAATTCAAAAAAATAATAATACAGATATTATGTATTCCGATGTCACTGCCGCATATAGTATCGGGTATAGCCTTGCTGCTTTTATTCGGACGCATGGGAATAGGTGATTTTTTGAATAACTATCTGAATATTGATTTTATTTTTACCAGACAGGGAATAATTCTGGCTCAGATTTTTGTGAATTTACCCTTTGCTGTAAAGCAAACAGTAACGGCTTTTGAAGATATAAATAAAAAAGTATTGTTTGTGGCTAAAACACTAGGCTGCAATGATATACAGGTTTTTTTATACATAATTCTTCCTCTGCTTAAAAATACACTGTTATCAGTAATTATTATGACATGGGCAAGAGCTTTGGGTGAGTATGGTGCGGTTATAATGGTGGCAGGCGCTACAAAAATGAAAACGGAGATAATACCGACTTCTATAATGCTGAATATGTCAACAGGAGATCTTGATCTGGCTATTGGTATTTCGGCAGTATTGATAATTATTTCCATATCTTCTATGCTAATCTTTGAATATTTATTTAATAAAGGAAAAAAATATGCTGAAAATTGAAAATTTATATCTGGAGATAGGAAAATTTAAGCTTGGAAGTATAAATCTGACACTTGGAAAAGAGGAGTATTTTGTAATATTAGGTGAAACCGGCTCGGGAAAGACACTTTTTCTTGAAAGTATAGCAGGAAAATATCATAAGCTTGCAGGAAAAATTTTTTTGAATAATTATGAGCTCACAAAAATACCGCCGGAAAAAAGAGGAATAGGCTTTGTCTATCAGAATTTTGAATTATTCAGTCATATGAATGTATATCAAAACATAGCTTTTCCTTTAAAGATAAGAAAAGCTTCCAAAAAAGAAACAGAAAAAAATGTATCGGCTATTGCAGAAAAGCTAGGAATATTACATTTGATGCAGAGAGACACAGGGAATCTCAGCGGCGGAGAAAAACAAAGAACTGCACTGGCAAGGGCATTGATTGTAAAGCCGGGGATACTCCTGCTGGATGAGCCGATAAGTGCTTTGGATTATATTACAAAAAAGGAAACACAAAAACTTCTGAAAGCAATACATAAAGATTATAAACCTGTAGTAATACATGTAACACATGATATTAACGAAGCGGTATATCTTTCTGAGAGAATAGGTGTGATGAGAAACGGGAGGCTTGGGGAAATAATAAGTGTAACTGATGAAATAAGAAAAACAGGAGAAAGATTTTTTTATAAATATTTGTAAAAGGAGAGAATCCATAATGTTATATTTAAGCAGTGAAGAAATAGACAGAATTATAAAAGAGGATGTGCCTTACTTTGATTTAACGAGTCATTTACTGGGAATAAAAGACCAGCACGGAAAAATAACCTATTTTATAAGGGAAGAGGCTGTTGTCTGCGGAACGGAAGAAGTAAAGGAAATTTTTAAAAAATTAAATATAGAGTGTACTTTTTATATTCCGTCCGGTGAAAAGGCAAATAAAAATAATATCCTGATATCGGGAACAGGAAAGGCGGAAGATCTGCATACGGCATGGAAAGCAGGGCAGAATATACTTGATCACTGTTCGGGGATAGCTACACAGACAAGGAAAATGGTAGATATAGGCAATGCAATGGAGCCAAAAGTAGCTGTTTTGACAACAAGAAAGGGATTTCCGGGAACCAAGGCACTGGCAATAAAATCGGTTCTGGCAGGCGGAGGATATCCGCACAGACTTGGAATTTCGGAGACAGTTCTGATTTTTAAACAGCATTTGAATTTTATCGGCGGTATGAATGCTCTGGCTGAAAAAATAAAAGAGATAAAACAGTATTGCTGTGAAAAAAAGATAATAGCAGAGGCAGAATCTTTAGAGGACGGATTGAGACTGGCAGAAATGGGGGTAGACGGAATTCAGTTTGACAAATTAAAGCCTGAGGAATTGATGGAAGCAGTGATACGGATAAAGAAAAAGGCACCTCATATATCTCTTCTTGCAGCGGGAGGAATAGATGAGAAGAATATATCAGCTTATGTAAAAACAGGTGTGGATGGTGTGGTAACGACAAGCCTTTATAATGCTAAGCCTGCAGATGTAGGGGTAAAGCTGGAAATGCTGTGACATTATTATTTTGAGAGAAATGTCAGGATAATTGGGAAGCTGATTTTTGGCTGGTGCCAAGTCATCTTTTTTATTGATATTTATTTCTGTTAATGATAAAATCAACTAAAAATAAAATTCATGTAAAATGAATGATTTTTAGGGGAGTAAATATGAATGAAATAAAAAAAGATCTTAATATTCTGGGATTGGAAGGTTTTGAATTTTTAAACTACACATTAAAAATCTTAAAAAGAAATTTTTTGAATTTTTTGCCTGTAATAATTCTATTGATTTTACTAAATTTCTATAATGTATACAGTATAGAGATAGCAGATAAGTTTTCAGAAAGCAGTTATGGAATGAAAATATACAAATTTTTTACAGATTTGAAAATCGGATGGCTTATAGACGAAGGATGTGGAGAAGAGTGGGCTGAACTTATTCTGTTTAACCGCTTTAAAAATTTATCAGATTTTATTTATTTGTTTTTTAACAGTATATTTTGTTTTGGTATTGTAATTTCAGTTTGTAAATATGTAGATCAAGGGACAAAAACCAATCCATTATCAGAAATAAAAAGCTCGGCTTTTAAGATATTTAAGTTTTTACTTGCAGAATTTTTGGTAATAGGAATAATTGTAAAAATAACACTAAATAAGAATATATTTATAAGTGCTGCTATTTATGTTTTTTTGATATTTGCAGTTACTAAAGGCATTTTCTTCTTTCAAGAATATTTTTATCTGGGAAATTCCATGAGAAAAGCTATAAAAAATTCATCTGATTATTCCACGCCTGGAATAGGATTTGCCGGTATACTTCTCGCATATCTTTCATATCAGATGATAGGTATAGCAGTGTATTTTCCTGAAAAGATATCAGTTTTACTAAGTGCATTTCTTCAATTATCAATAATAATTCTGATTACTCTGAATTACTTTAATATAAAATATTTAAATGACAACAAGTTACAGGAAGAGATGCTTTCGGAATAAAAATTTGTTAGGAGAAAAATTAGACAGAATTTCCAAATTATAACAAAATAGTATTAACTGATGAGGGTGTTAGATATTATAATAATAAAATTTATGAAAAGGAAATAGAGTTTGGAGAATTTTCAAATTTTATAATAGATAATAAAATTGTCTGAAAAGTGTTCTAAAAGAGAAGGAGTATGTAAATGGAAATAAATTCATATATTTTAAAGCCGGGGCATGAAATGATACCGTTTAAAACTTATGCAGATTTTGTAAATGTAAATGATATTGGAAAATTATTGGAAGTGGAAAAAGACTTAGATAATTTTTATTTAGACGGAGTTATTGAAATAAAAACTAATGATCAAACATTACTGGAGTTAAATGACTGGGATTTGGTAGATCAATTATGGAGTTATATTTTAAATATAATTGAAGAATATAACATAAACGGTGAGAGTGAAGTTTATTTTCCAGATTCTCCAAATAAAATAAAAATAAAGAGAATGTATAATGATTATTTGATGTTCTCAATTGTAACAGATAAAGAAAGAAAAATAATAATTAATAAAAATGAAATTTTTGGAATTTTATTAAAGAAAGCAAAAGATTTCTTCAGTTCTATATCAGTGCTAAAAGATTATAAAGATGGCTCGCTAAAAGAAATTGAAAGGGTAGAAAAGATTGCTGGTGATACGCTGGAAGCAGATTATAATCGAGAATACTAGGGAAATTCAAAATATAATATAAGAATAAAAAACGAAAAACCTGAGGGAAGATATAAAAATAGGAATTACTTTAATATGAAAAATAGAGGTTTTATTCCTGTCAATTTCCTCCATAAATTCCCATATCCGACACTAAGCAATTGACATAAAAAATATAATATGATAGCATTAATTAACTTAATTATAAAGGATGGAATCAAATGCTGGCTTCAGAAAGATTAATGTATATAAAACAACAGCTGGACAGAAGAAAGGTGCTGAATCTGAGGGATATAACCAGTGAGCTGAATGTGTCAGAATCTACCATCAGAAGAGATTTTGAAGAGCTGGAAAAACAGGGTGTGCTGAAAAGAGTTCACGGCGGGGTTATCAAAGCAAAAATGGAATCTATATTATCTGATACCATGGAGCTTACCATGGATGAAAAAGCAATACTGAATATGGAAACAAAGAAAAAGATATGTTATGAAGCTTCTAAGCTGGTGAAAGACGGAAACTGTGTCTTTGTAGATGGCGGGACAAGTCTTATGTATATGCTTGACTACTTATGTGATAAAAATGTTAAGATAGTAACACACAGCGTTCTGAATGTTCATAACATACTTAATTCAAAAGCTGAGATAATAGTAATAGGCGGAAAATATATCCCTAATTATAAAATGAATGTAGGGCCTATTTCCATAGAGACAATGGAAAAGTTTAATTTTGATTATTCATTTATCGGCTGTACAGGTATCGACCTTTCCGAGCGTACTGTCTTTACTGCTGATATGGAAACTGCTGCTGTAAAACAGATAGCCATAAAAAATGCTTTAAGCAGTTATCTTTTGATAGACTCCAGCAAGCTGGACGTAAGAGGTTTTTACAAATTTTCAGATTTAAACAGTTTTGATGCAGTATTCACTGATGAATACCCTGATGATGCTGAGAAAATAGAGAATGTAGTCGTATGTAAGAATAACTGATGAAAATATCTTAAAAGAATGTTTTATAAAACACATGCTGTTTTTTATACTTCTGTTTGAGATATTTTTTTGTGCAAAAAAATTTAAAAGTATCAGTATAAAAATTGTAAACAGTACATAAAATGTCAAAATGTATCATTTTTTGATATTTTATGAAATTTTTTGATTGAATTTGACAGAAAAATGTTGTATGATATTATTAAGGAGGAAAAATAACCTGATAATAATATATATGTAATAATAGGAGGAAAATATGGGAATTTTTTTAGAGTTTAACCCGAAAAATGATGATATGGACATAGAAAGAATTCATCGTCTGCAGCAGAAAATGGAGAAAAGAAAAGCCAGTATATGCAGTGAAAGAGCAGTTTTGTTTACAGAATCTTTTTCTGCTACAGAAGGTGAAGATTATGTTCTGAGAAAGGCGAAAGCCTTTGCACATGTTTTAAAAAATATGAGTATTTATATTGAAGACGACAGTCTGATTTTTGGAAATCAGGCAGCTAGAAATTTTGCGGCACCGATTTTTCCTGAATATTCATTTAACTGGGTAATTGATGAGCTTGATGAATTTGAAAAGAGAACAGGAGACATATTTTATATAGATGAGAAGGATAAGGAGGAACTAAGAAAACTTCAGAATTACTGGTCAGGACAGACACATCAGGATGAGGTGGTAAGAACTACACCTGAAAGAATAGTTCTGTCAGAAAAGCAGGGAGTCCTTCACAGAGGCGGAATATCAATGTCAGGAGACGGTCATATAGTGCCGGATCATGAACTGATTTTGAAAAAAGGTTTCAGAGGGATAATTAATGAAGCTAAAGAAAAACTGAAAACAGCGGATAATGAAGAAGCTGAGATTTTCTATAATTCAGTAATTATAACTCTTGAAGCGGCTTTGGACTTTATTAAGCGTTATGGTCGACTAGCAGAAGAAATGGCGGAAAAAGAAACAAATGTTAAAAGGAAAAATGAGCTTCTGGAAATAGGGAACATGTGCAGAACTCTGATGGAACAGCCTGCACAGAGCTTTTATGAAGGGTGCGAGATATGCTATCTGGTTCATATGCTTCAGATGATAGAAAGCAACGGACACTCTTTCTGTTACGGCAGATTTGACCAGTATATGTTTGAGCTATATAAAAAGGATATTGAAAACGGTGTCATTAGTAAGGAAAAAGCACTTGAAATTATTACTCATATGTTTTTGATGAACAGCAGCAATAATAAAATAAGACCATACGGACATACGAAATTTTCTCAGGGATACCCGCTTTATTCCAATCTGATGGTAGGCGGAAGAAAGCCAGACGGGGAAGACGGAACTAATGATTTATCATATCTCTGCATAGAAGCAATGAATCTTACTTCAATGGCAGAGCCTAATTTCTCAATGCGTTATAATGAGGATACACCCGATGATCTTGTACGTCTTGCTGCAAAGCTTATCAGAACAGGCTGCGGCATGCCGTCGATGTTTAATGACGAGGTAGTGGTAAAAGGATTGACAGATATCGGTATAAAAAAAGAAGATGCCTTGAATTACTGTGCAATAGGGTGTGTAGAAACAGGAGTTCCGGGAAAATACGGCCATAGAGCTACAGGTATGACATATGTAAACTGGGGTAAGCTTGTGGAGCTGGTATTAAATAACGGAAAAGATCCAAAAAGCGGTATACAGTTAATTTCCGTAAACGGACAGGATAATATGAATATTGACTATAAGAATTATGATGAACTATGGGGTGCATGGGAAAAGCTTCTGAAATATTATTCGGATTTAGCTGTGGAATGCGACTCTATATGTGACCGTTCTCTGGCAAAATATGATGCTTCACCGTTTGCCTCATGCTTTATAGATAATTGTATGGAAGTGGGCAAGACGCTGAAAAACGGCGGGTGCAAATATGATGTTATATCACAGTCAAATATAGGACCCAGTGTAGTGGGAAATTCATTTGCAGCAGTTAAAAAGCTTATATTTGAGGATAAAAAGCTGACATTTAAGGAGCTTAAGGCTGCAATGGAAGCAGACTGGAAAGGAGACGAGGCTGAAAAAATACATAAGCTTGTAAAAAATGTGCCGAAATTTGGAAATGATGATGATTATGTAGACTATATTGTAAAAGATGTATTTAACTCATACCTTGATCTTCTTCCTTCATATAAAACAGAGCGTACGGGAAAAGGACCGGAATTAAGCTGTTATACTATGTCTACATCAAATATAACTTCTTATGTGCCTAACGGACTTGATGTGGGAGCCACACCTGACGGAAGAAAAGCTAAAAGTCCTTTGAATGAGGGGTGTTCTCCGACTCAGGGAACAGATAAAAACGGTCCTACAGCAGTTATTAACTCTGTCTCAAAGCTGCCTAATTCCAGAGTAGCGGCAGGACAGCTTCTGAATATGAGATTTTCACCCGGATCACTGGAAGGAGACGATAATCTGGAAAAGTTCGTGGGCTTCCTAAAGGCAAGCGTGAAAAAAGGAATATATCATAATCAGTTCAATATAGTAGATTCAAAAGTTCTGCTTGACGCAAAGGAAAACCCGGAGAATTATACTGACCTGATAGTACGTGTAGCCGGATACTGTGCACAGTTTGTATCATTGATGCCTGAAGCGCAGGACGCTATTATCGCAAGAACTGAAAATAAGTGGTGATATAAATGTCAAAAAAAGCACTGATCTCAAATATTCAGAATTATTCCACCAAAGACGGACCGGGTATAAGGACAACGGTTTTCTTTACCGGGTGTAATCTGAAATGTGTATGGTGTTCAAATCCAGAGTTAATAGGACCGGGAATTAAGGTAATGTATTTTGAAAACAGGTGTCGTAGATGCGGAAAATGTGCAGAGACAGCAGTAAATAATTCTATAATTCTCACAGAATCCGGCTGTGAAATAGACAGGGAGAAGTGCACTAATATTGAAGAATGTGTGGAGGTATGCCCTTATGAAGCTTATGAAAAATCCGGCTATGAAATTTCTGTGCAGGATTTATATAATAAGCTTATCAGGGATAAAATATTTTTTGAGCAGTCAGGGGGCGGAGTCACTTTTTCCGGAGGTGAGGCAGGCTTACAGCATGAATTTTTGTCAGAAATCGGAGCGGAACTGCAAAAAGATAATATTCACACTGCATTAGATACAGCGGGTCTGATAACATGGAAAAAGCTGGAGAAAGCGATTAGCAGTATGAATATGGTTTTATTTGATATAAAGGCATATGACAGCAGGCTTCATAGGAAATATACCGGTGCAGGAAACAAGCTTATACTGGAAAATATCAAAAAGACTGCTGCTAAGAATAAGGAGCTGATTATACGAATGGTAATAGTTCCCGGCATGAATGACAATATGGAAGATATAAAAAAGAGAATATCCTTCATAAAAGAGCTTGGCAGTGCTGTAAAACAGATTGATATATTAAAGTATCATAATCTGGGCGAAGGAAAGTATAAAAGCCTCGGTATGATATATTCCGTTCCAAAAGACTTATACAGAGAAGAGGGTTTTTGGAAAAAAGTGAAAGAAATGGCATCGGAAACAGGAGTAAAAGTTACTATTGACGGATAAATACAGTAAACAGGGAGAGGGAAAATGCTGGCATCGGAAAGATTAATCCATATAAGAAAAAGACTGGAAGAGAAAAAGATACTAAATCTGAAGGATATAACACAGGAACTGGAAACATCAGAATCTACAGTCAGAAGAGATTTTGAAGAGCTGGAAAAACAGGGGTTTTTGCACAGGATTCACGGCGGGGCAATCAGGGCAAAATCAAGAAGGCTGGATACTGTAGAGCTGAGCATGAATGAAAAATCTGTTATAAACAGAGCTTCCAAGAAAAAAGTATGCTTTGAAGCTTCCAAACTGATAAAGGACGGTGACTGTGTATTTGTAGACGGAGGAACAAGTCTTATGTACATGTTTGATTATCTCTGCAATAAAGATATAAAAATAGTTACCCACAATATGCTGAATATACATAATCTGGAGAATATAAAGGCTGAAATCGTAGTAGTGGGCGGTAAATATGTAGCTAATTATAAGATGAATGTAGGAGCGATAGCTATGGAATATATGAAAAAATTCAGCTTTGATTATTCGTTTATAGGCTGTACAGGAGTTGATACAGCAGAAAATACCGCATATACTATTGATACTGAAAGTGCAATAGTGAAGCAGGCTGCCATAGAAAGCTCGCTGTCAAAATACCTCTTAATTGATAAAACAAAATTAGATTTTAAAGGTTTTTATAAATTTATATCTTTAAATGAATTTGATGCAGTTTTTATAGACAGTTATCCTGAAAATGCAGAAAAATTAGATAATATTATAATATGCAGTAATTAATGAAAGAATTTGAAAAAAATAAACAGCTCATGTTTTCAATAACTAAGAGCTGTTTTTGTTTATATAATAAAGTTTTTTGAGAGTATTTGAAATTAAAAAACATATTTTTTGGAATATTTTGAAATTATATGCTTGATTTTGGAAGAAAAATATTGTATACTTACATTAAGTGAAAGGAGGTGCTAAGAAAAAACAACGTTTAAGCTTAAAATCATAGTGTGAAACTTTTGAAGTATTTTGAAAGAAAAAAATATGAGAGGAGACATAATATCCGGAAAAGTGAAGGGATATTATAAAAAAGACATGAAACCAATAAAAAAAGCCAGTGAAATGAATTTGGAAGAATTAGGGGCATACATTGATCAGTCAGTGTTAAAGCCGGAATTTACTCAGGAAGAAATAAGAAAGTACATTCAGGAAGGGATAGATTATAAGTGTAAAACAGTATGTATAAATCCCGCTTCTATTGATATTGCAAATGAAATGACAAAAGGAACTGCTACAAAGGTCTGTGCGGTATGTGATTTTCCTTTTGGGACATCTGCGACAGAATCTAAGGCTATTCAGGCAGAGGAATGCTGTAAAAAAGGAATTTTTGAACTGGATATAGTAGCGAATTATGGCTGGATAAAAAGCGGAATGTGGAAAGAAGTAGAGGAAGATATCAGAGCAGTAAATGAAGTATGTAAAAAATATAATGTTGCTTTGAAAGTAATATTTGAAACAGATGCATTAACAATAGACGAAGTAAAAAAAGCAACAGAAGCAGCAATAGCAGCAGGAGCGGACTTTGTAAAAACTTCAACAGGATTTTTTACGGGCGGAAAAAATGAAGGAGCAACTGTAGAGGTTATTAAAGCTATGATGGATACTGCCAAAGGAAGATGTAAAGTAAAAGGCTCAGGAGGAATAAGAACAAGGGAATACTTTTTGGAACTGATTGATATGGGAATAGACAGAATGGGTGTGGGATATAAATCTACACCGGTTGTATTAGGATTAGACAAGGCAGGTAAAACAGCCGATAAAGAAATTTATTAACCGAGGTGAGATATGAAGTATATGTTATTGGTAAGTCACGGTACAATGGCAAAAGGATTATACGATGCTGCGGGAATGGTTCTTAACTGCGGAGAGAAATTATCATACTTGTGTCTTTCAGAGGATATGGATGTAGAAAAGTATAACAGGGAACTGGAAACTAAATTAGCTGAAATAATAGAAAAAGACAAAATATATGATTATGAGGATTTTGTGATATGCAGTGACATCATGGGAGGTTCACCCTGTAATTCGGCATTAGCCTTATTAGAAAAGCAAAATTTGATAAATAAGACATTTGTGATAACAGGGATGAATCTTCCGCTGGTAACATCCATTCTGCTGGAAGACGAAAAGCTGGATACAGAAAAGATAAATGTTTTAATAGATGAAGCAAGAGAAAGCATACAGATGTTAAATTTTAATTCATGCTCTGAAACTGATGAAGAGCTGTAATTCAGGAGGAAAAATATATGGCAATAAGTTTTATTAGGGTAGACGACAGAATTATTCACGGACAGGTAGTAACGAGATGGTCTATGGAAAGACCGTGCGACGGTATTATAGCAGTGAATGACAAATGTGCTACCAATGATTTACTAAAAAATGCTTTGAAAGCTGCTTCTACTAAGAAAACATTTATATGGACACATGAACAGTTTTTACAGAAAATGGACGAAGCTGTAAAAAGCGGAAAAAATTATTTTGTAATTACTAAGGAACCTGTAACCATGGCTAAGCTTCTGGTAGATAACGGAATGACGGTAAATGTTCAGACTTTGAACGTCGGGCCGCAAAGTGCCAGAGGAAATACAACTTATGTAAATAAAAACTGTGATGTAACAAATGAAGAATTTGAAGCTTATGAGAAAATACATCAGGCAGGCTATAATGTAGAATTTCAGCTGGTACCCGATTCTACAAAGGTAACATATGAAAGCATAAGAAACAAGGTACAGAAAAAAGGTGATAATTAATGTATATAAATCTTATTCAGGCATTATTAATAAGTATATTTGCATATCTGGGAACACTGCCTAGTCTGCTGGGGTCAACAGTAGGGTGGTATGTTCTGGGAAGACCGTTTGTTTCGGGAGCTATAATAGGTTTGATCCTGGGGGATGTTCAGGCAGGGATTATAATAGGCGCGGCAGTACAGATAGTTTTTATAGCAATGATTACACCGGGAGGAGCAATGCCGACTGACCTGAATGTGGCGGCATATATAGGAGTAGGTTTAGGGCTTATTTCATATAAGTCGGGTGCCAGCGTGGAGTCAGCCGTGGCAATAGCTACGGCAGTAGGAGCTGTAGGAGTAGTATTTCATAATTTTCAGATGATAGTAAATACTTTATGGAATCAAAGATCTGTAAAGTATATAGAAACGGCTGATTATAAGCAATTATTACTTAATCATTCGGTTTATCCGCAGATTACGCTGTTTCTTTTCAGAGCATTACCGACTTTTGTAATATTATATTACGGACAGGGATATGCTTCAGAAATCTTAAGGGTATTTCCGGCAGATTCTTATATTATGAGAACTCTCACTACTTTAGGAGGAATGCTTCCGGCAATAGGAGTTGCCATACTGATAAATGCGATTACCAAAAAAAATATAGATATACTTCCTGTATTATTAGGGTTTACATTAGTGGTAACATTGGGAATAAATATGCTTTCACTGGCAATAATAGCAGCATTTTTTGCATACAGTCAGTTTCATAATGATAAAGGACAGACGCTTCAGACAGAAGAAGCAGGAGTGAAAGCAGAACTGGATGATATGGAGGAGGAGCTGTAATGAAAAAATTAAGCAGAAAAACATTGAATACATGCTGGATCAAATGGTTTTTCGGTCATTTGCATTCTATGTCATTCCAGTGGCTGCAGGCATTTGGCTTTGCCACATCAATGGCTCCGGTCTTGAGAGAATTATATCCTGATAATAAGACAGAACAAATATCCGGATTAAAGAGACATGCTGCTTTTTATAATACAGAACCGCAGTTAGGATGTGTGGTAATGGGTGTAGTCTGCGGACTTGAAGAAGAAAAGGCAAATGGTGCTGATATAGATGATGAGATGATAAACAGTATAAAACTGGGGCTTATGGGACCGCTGGCAGGAATCGGAGATGCTATGATTCCCGGAATGTACATACCGCTGCTGCTTTCTATAGGAATAGGCATGTCAGGAAACGGAAGTGTCTTAGGACCGCTGTTTTATGTATTTACTTATATACTCAGCATGCTTCTGGCAACACATTTTATATTTATGAAGGGGTATTTATTAGGAACTAAATCGATAGATCTGATAATAGGAGAGACAACAAGAAAAATACGTAATGCGTTTAATCTGCTGGGAGCAATTGTCGTCGGTGGTGTAGGAGCTTCCTATGTACATGTGGCAACAAGAGCAGTCATAAAAACCAGTGAAACAAGCAGCATTGTTATAAATGATATGATTAACGGAATTTTCCCGAATTTATTGTCATTAGCAACAATTCTGTTTTGCTGGTGGCTTATGTCTAAGAAAAAAATATCATCTGTAAAAATAATGCTTATATTATTCATAATATCACTTGCCGGAGTGGCAGTAGGATTTTTCTGATGCTTATGGACAGAAAAGAAATTCTAAGACTGAATAACACACTTATCAGTGAATTTGTCAGAAAAAAGGCTGTAAACAGACAGAATTCCATTTGCTGTGATGAAATAAAAATAGGCTGTGATGAGAAAATAAAAAGATTTTTGATACAGGAATTAATGAAACAGGGATTTGTGTATAACAGTGAAGACAATAAAGTCTGGTTTGAGCATAAGAAATGGGAAAGCGAATTTAAGAAAACTTATATAATATATTATGGTATTTTACTTTTGCCTGTTATCAGCGGATTATTATTAATAATATTGAGAAAATAAAACTTTTCATCCTTACGGCAGGCATTAAAATTGGAAGTTTGCAAAGCAGTTTTTAAAATTAAAATAGCAGAAAGGATTCCGGACATAGAAACAGGAATCCTTTTTTGGAACATTGAACTGCCGTATATACAGGTAAAAAATAAAATATTTTTGAATGGAGGAAAGATGCAGAAAAAACTGGAGAGATTGCAAAACAGTTCGGATATCAGGGGAATTGCTGTTCAGTTCGAGGACAGGGAAGTCACATTAAACAGAGAAACAGCAGCTTTACTGGCTCAGGGTTACATCAGTCACATTAGTAAAAGACTTGGTAAGAATCCGGAGGATATGAGAGTATCACTGGGGGTAGATTCGAGGGTGACAGGTGAAAAATTGAAATGTGCTTTTGCCGAGGTATTAATGGATGCTGGTATGGAAGTTTATGACTTTGGACTGGCGACAACACCTTCAATGTTTATGAGCACAGTTTTTGAAAATTATAAATGTGACTCTGCTGTTATGTTTACCGCAAGCCATCTGCCTTTTTATTATAACGGAATAAAGTTCTTTACAGATAAGGGCGGTTTTGAAAATGAGGATATAAAGGAAATTACAGAAAAAGCCATTGAGCTTTCTGAAAAACAGATAAAAAAGCATATACAGAAGGGGAAAATAAATAGAACCTCTATATTAAAGGATTATTCAGAATTTCTGGTAAATAAAATCAGAGAAGGTGTAAATTCAAGCAAAAATTATGAAAAACCATTGGAGGGTATGCGGATAATAGTAGATGCCGGAAACGGCTCGGGGGGATTTTTTGCTAAGGAAGTTCTGGAGGTTCTGGGGGCTGATACCACAGGAAGTGCTTTTTTGAATCCTGACGGAAATTTTCCAAATCATATACCAAATCCTGAGGATCAGACAGCAATTAATTTTTTAAAAAAGGCTGTTACTGAGAATAATGCTGATCTCGGCATAATATTTGACACGGATGTGGACAGGGCAGCCTGTGTGGATAAAGCCGGGAATGAGATAAACAGAAACAGGCTTATAGCTCTTACTTCTGCAATAGTACTGGATGAATTTCCGGGAAGTACTATAGTGACAGATTCTGTTACTTCTGATGAATTGCATGAATTTATTATAAAATCAGGCGGGAAGCATTTTAGATATCAAAGAGGATATAAAAATGTGATAAACAAAGCTCTTGAGCTGAACAGTCAGGGGACAGAGTGTTATTTAGCAATAGAGACATCAGGACATGCAGCATTCAAAGAAAATAAATTTCTGGATGACGGGGCCTATCTTACGGCAAAAATCTTAATAAAGCTGGCAAAGTTAAATGAAGAAGGGAAAAATATAGAGGATCTGCTTGAAGGCTATAAAGAACCGGAAGAATCCAAAGAAATCAGACTGAGAATAACTGCTGATTCAAGAAATAAATATATGGATAAGCTGATGAAGGATATTGAAACACATAGTAAAAAGACAGAAAACTGGGAACAGGTAAAAGAAAATTATGAGGGGATCAGGGTTAATTGTACTTATAAAGAGGGTAAGGGATGGTTTTTACTCAGAAGCTCATTGCATGAACCGATAATATGCATAAATATAGAAAGTAATTTTCAAGATGGAACGGATATGATAACCAAAGAGGTAACAGATATTTTGAAAAATTATAAAGAAATAGAAATGTCGGGATTATAAGAAAAGCAGCAGCAAAAATATCGGAAAAATGCAAAAGGGACTGTATTTTTGATACAGCCCCTGTATATATTTTATTATTTTTTAACCCATACTGCTACATTTCCGGCATTTACTCTGAATTCAGCTTCACCGTTTTCATCAATCTGTATTTCATCCTTAATATTTTCAGTTATTTCGAACCAAGTTTCACCTGCGTGCTCTTTACCTATATTTATTTTTTTACTTCCCTCAGTATGATTTGATAAAATCATAACAAGGCCTGAATCAGGATGTTCCTCAGCACCTTTTCTTACTATTCCGATAAGATTAGGATCGTCAAAATAATTTATCTGTTCACCGTAAGCATAATGTTTTCTTGTGTATAAAAGTTTATCGATCATCCATCTGTGAGGACTTTCTTTATCACCCAGACTGTAATAATCACCATAAAAAATACACGGATACCCATCAGCTATAAGAAGTATAATAGCATATGCCAGAGGCTTGAACCAGCTTTCAACCTGTGATTCAAGCGCACTTCCCCATTGTGAGTCATGATTATCTACAAAAGTAACAGAAAAAAGCTTATTATTTGTTACAATAGAATTTTCAAATATATTTCTTAAATCGTATGCCTCTCCCTCTTTTGAAGCAGTGAAAAAATTATAATGCAGCGGAACATCGAATAATTCTACCTCATAATCTACATTATTAAGGTACTCTTGAATAGAATCCAAATCATCTTTCCAGTATTCTCCAACTGCATAAAATTTATCCCCTTTGACTTTTCTTACTTCCTTAAGAAATCCTTCAATAAAGTTACTGTTTATATGCTTTATTGCATCAAGGCGGAATCCGTCTAAATTAAGTTCATCAGCTACCCAGATTCCCCATTTGTTCATTTCGTCTACGACTTCCGGATGATCATAATCTATATTGGCAAACATAAGATAGTCATAATTGCCGTTTTCATCATCTACATTCTCATCCCAGCTTTTTCCCTCACCCATTATTCTGTAAATAGCATTTTTTTGATTGAGGTTGTTAAAATCTGTTCCGTTAAAATGATACCAATGCCATTTGAAATCCGAGTATTTATTATTTCTGCCTTCAAAGTTAAATTTGGTCCAACCTTCAATTTCATACGGATCTGATACTGGCTTGTTTCTGTCATTGGGGTCAACTTCCTGAGCTAAAAATTTTTCTGTTTCATCTGCACCGGCTTTATGATTCATAACAGCATCCAAATAAACTGATATTTCATATTTATGCAGTTCTTCAATTGCAGCTTTTAACTCTTCTTTAGTACCATATTTTGTAGGGATAGTACCTTTTTGGTCAAATTCCCCCAAGTCATACAAATCATAGGCCCCGTATCCTACATCTAAGTCAGAGGTTCCTTTTATTGCAGGGGGGATCCATACAGCATTTATTCCTATTTCTCTTAAATGTTCTGCATCATCAGCTAAACGTTTCCAGTGTTTTTTATCAGCAGGTAAATTCCATTCAAAATATTGAAACATTACTCCGTTCTCCATTTCGCCTCCTAATTATTAACATATTTTTTGTTAAAATATTTCTTCGATTAACTGTCTGTAGCATTCTGTTAAATTAAGTAATTTTTCTTTAAGATCTTTAATTTGGTCTATATCTTCAACTTCGCTTAATTCATTTAATATATTTCTTGAATTTTGGTTTATTTGAGTGCTGATCTCTATGAGGCTTTGTACTTTTTTTTCATTATTTTCATTTTTAATTTCTGATAATAAAATTAATCTTTCTCTTGATTCGTAACCAGATGTAATAATTGCCACTATTTCTTTTTTCAGGTCTAAATAATCTTTGATATTTTTATCCATATCTTATCTCCTTTAAAAAAATTTGTGTTGATAATAAAAAAGAAAATACATGTGCTCAATATTTTGCTGTAATTAAAACTTTTGTTAATTGCTTTTGTTAATATTATATCAAAATTTTTAGTAATTGTATATAAAAATATACATTTGGTTCTGATAAAAAATTCCGCTTGTCTGGTGATAATCTTTTCAGTATTATTTTTTATGTCTGTGTGACAGCTTTATCATCTTTATAGTATAGATATGGCTATTTTCTTGATTAAACAATATGTTTTGAAATAAATCATCTGATTTTTGCCTGTTTAAAATTATGAATATTCTTAAAAAAATACTGCAGAAAAATTTTTCATTTGAATAGAATTCTTTTTTATATGAAACTCGTATTATAAAAATAAGATCACTAAAAGATGGATTTTTCTTGAATTTCTGAAAATTTGATATTATACTGTTAATTAGAAAGAATATAATAAAAAAATATAGAATAAAGAAACTGGAGGAAAATATGCTGACAATCGCTTATATTGGAAACGGTAAAAGTACAAACCGATATCATCTGCCATTTGTTTTACAGAGAGAAGACAAAATGAAAGTCAAAAAAATATTTGCAAGGCATCCGGAAAAACTGGAATGGGACAGAATACCCGGTGTTCTGTATACTGATAATATTAATGAGCTATTATATGATGATGAGATTGACCTGATAGTAATCTGTACACGTCACGATAATGACCTTCATTATAATTATGCAAAAATGGTTTTGGAAAGTAATAAGCACTGTCTGGTGGAAAAACCATTTATGTCATCTGCTGCACAGGCAAGAGAAATATTTTCCCTTGCCGGAGAAAGAAATCTTATAGTACAAGCGTATCAGAACAGAAGATTTGACAGTGATTTTCTAACAGTAAAGAAAGTGATAGAAAGCGGTAAATTAGGCGAGCTGCTTGAGTTGGAAATGCACTATGACTATTATCGTCCGGAAATACCGGAATCAGTAAAGGACTTCCAGCCGGAAATGTCTTATCTGTACGGTCACGGCTGTCACACTCTTGATCAGGTGATCAGCTACTTTGGAAAACCGGAAAATATTCATTATGATGTGCGTCAGTTACTGGGAGAGGGCAGAATGAATGATTATTTTGATCTTGATTTATATTACGGGAATTTTAAAGTTTCTGTAAAATCCAGCTATTTCAGGGTAAAAGAAAGACCCAGCTTTGTTATTTACGGTAAAAAAGGTTATTTTGAAAAAGTAACTAAGGACAGACAGGAAGAACATCTGAAGGTATTTTATATGCCTGATAATAAAGATTTTGGAATAGATCTGCCGGAGCACTACGGAACCTTGATTTATTATGATAATGACGGACAGTATCATGAAGAGAAAGTAGTGTCGGAAAGAGGAGACTACGGACATGTATATGATGATCTTTATGAAGCTGTGATTCACGGGAAAGAGAAAACTATTACAGATGAACAGACACTGCTTCAAATGGAAATACTGGAGGAGGGAATAAGAAATCTGAAATAGCCCGTTTTTTTAACAGAAAAAAGTCTCCGGATATCAGCTGAGTATCCGGAGATTTTTATTTTGTGATTTATCAGTGTAATTATTATTCCATTTCAGATGTGTTATATTCTCCATTTTTATCCTTAAAAAAAGATACTTTTTCTGCACATGTACGTTTATCAATACACTTAGTACCAAGAAAAATAAATGTTTCTCTGTCTATATCAGTAAGCTTAGTCTGCTTAAAGTAAATATTTCTCCTGTCCGCAGCAAGATTTTCTTCAAGAATTTCAAAAGTTTCGGAATCAGCACCTGTTATTTTCTCACCATAATAATATACGTTATTTTTGTCCTTTGAATGACTGCTGCTTAATATGGCAAAGCTTTTTGGATCTGTACTTTTTATTTTTGAATCATAAAAATAAACATTGCTTTTATCCTTTGAATAATAATCATCCAATACTTTAAAACTTCTGACATCAGCAGTACTGAATATGATAATATTGCCGTAATTAAGATAATCCCCGTAATAAATATGATTTTTATCCTTTGAAAAAGTAGAATTCAATACCTTAAAACTTTTCGTGTCAATTTTATTCAAAAAAATATTTCCAAAGTAAAAATGATTTTTATCTCTTGCATATGGTGAATTCAGTATTTCAAAGCTTTTTGTATCAGCTGCAGACAGCATCCCGGCATAATATACATTATTTTTATCTTTTGAAAAATCAGTATCTCCAAATAGTTCAAAGCTGTCGGGATCTGCTTCTTTGATTGCTGTTCCCAGACGATAGACTCTTGTTTTATCTTTAGTGTATGCAGAATCACTGAGTATTATAAAGCTTGCAGGATCAGCATCTTTTATTATTCTATCGGCGTTATAAACATGTGATTTATCTTTGGCATAAGAATCGGACAGTATTTCAAAGCTGTTTATATCAGCCCCTGTGACAGGTCTTCCGTAAATATAGACTATTCCGTTATCTATAGAATACTGGCTGAATAATTTTAGACTTATAAATATAAAAAGTAATATTTTTTTCATAGAACTCTCCTTTGTAATATCAGTTTTTAAAAATTTTTGTTTATGTTAATATTTTCCATATTTATTTTGTAAAATTCTATTATATCATGCAATATGTTTTTTATAAAATTATATGCGGTTTTCTGAATTAAAATGAAAACTTTAAAATACAGAGTTTAAACAGGAAAATATATCGTTAATACCCAAATATCATTGACATTTATGGTATATGTGATAAAATGGAATCAGGTCAGAAAACTAAAAAAACAATCAAAAATATAGAGGGGTTTTATATGAATCCGAAAGAAAAAATATCAATGAAAGATATAGCAAAATTAGCAGGTGTTTCTGCCAGCACTGTATCAAGAATTATTAACAACAGCGGGCAGATATCCGAAAAGACAAAAAAGAAGGTTTTTTCATTAATGAAAAAATATAATTATACACCTAATATGGTTGCTAAAAGCCTGAAAATTAATAAATCAAAATCTATAGGAATCATTATAACCAATATTCAAAATGAGTTCTTTTCGGAAATTGTTCTGGGAATTGAAGATTTCTTTTTTAAAGTGGGGTATTCTGTTTTTATCTGTAATACCAGCCAGAATCCCAAAAAAGAGATGGAATATTTTAAGATTCTGGATTCCAAGCTGGTTGATGGAATTATCTGTATTTCCGCACTTGAAAAAACTCCAAAGGATTTTTATTCTAATCACAGAAAAATACCGATGGTATGTATAGACAGAATATTTGACCCTCATGCCTCTGATACTTTTTATGTAGAATCCAGTCATTTTGACGGGGGCTTTCTTGCTACAGAAGAGCTGATAAAAAAAGGATGCAGAAAAATAATGATTTTAACTAAAAAGAGAAGCTTTTCCGCAAGTCAGAAACGTTTTGAGGGCTATAAAGAGGCACTGAAAAAATATGATATTCCTTTTGATGCAAATTTGGTTATGAAATTCGACGGAAATCTTTCGAGCTTTGATGAGACGAAAAAAGTAGTGGATAAAGCTGTTTCAAGTGGTCTTGAATTTGACGGAATTTTTGCAACCTCTGACTGGCGTGCATATGGTGCTCTTATCTCACTGAAAGAACACGGGATTTCTGTACCTGAAAAAGTAAAAATCATAGGTTTTGATAATATATCTATTTCTAAGTACTCTTATCCTAAAATAACTACTGTAAATCAGGATAGAGGAGCTATTATCCAGCAGGTTTCGAATCTTTTGTTCGATCTTATGAATGATGCTGAGCTGCCGGATGAAATAAAAAATAAAAAACATATTGTTATTCCTGTCTCTCTTGTTAACAGGGAAACAACATAAAAAAGGCTGTATTTCTTTCAGAATTTACAGCCTTTTTATTTTTGAAATGTTCTGGAGCAGTATACCTAAAATTAGAGTTTTAAGAGATAAGTCTGAAATTCACAGAAGTTTAGTTCGTTTTTATACTCTGTGCTGCTTTTTTCATCAAGCATAACAGCTTTATCTGCAATATTGTTTTTTATACTGACTGTTTTTGATATAAACGGATTAAAGTATCTTATTATATATCCGTCACCATTTTCAGCTTTTTTAAATGCGCTCATAACTGCTTCTGTATCTTTATAAGAAAACATACTGTATTTTTGCGGAAGAGTCTTTTCCTCATCACAATATACATAAATCAGTCTTCCGTTCAAAAACTCCGAAAACTGGTAAACAGGCATAGGAGTGAGATATTCCTTGGCTTTTTTGGAAATATGTGCATTATCAAAGCTTCCTTCAAAAAAGGTCAGAGTAAATGAAAAGTCAAGCTCTCCCAAAAGCTGGGCGTCGGGAGTTTCTATGATAGATTCTCCGGAAGCTCTGCCGGGTCTGTATAAAAGGTCAGTTTTTCCCATATGACTAAAAGTCCGGAACAGGGTCAGACGTATTGTATCGTATTTTTCACCTATTATTTCATATTCACGAACCCCTTCAGTAATAACGGCTGTACCGTGATTTTCGTCATGAAGACTTACAAAGCTTTGCATCGGCTCTATGGATACAGGAGTTTCCTGCCATTTTTCCTTTTCCCATATCTTCATTTCGGGAAGATATACAGGTCTTTGAACAATACCAAACAGCTGATCTGCAGTAGAAAATTTACCAGCGATTTCTGTGTCAAAACATACACACAGTCTGTGGCTGAGTACCTGATTATCTGCCTTTACACTGAATCTCACAAGGTCATCATTTTTTCTGAGAGAAACTTCTATGTTCAGTCTGAAATTTTCGCTGTTTATTCCCTTGCTTCTGCTTTCAAGGTCTTTTGGAACTTTCATGTTTAACTGGAGTTTTAGTACATTTTCCACATCTGATTTATATACTTTAGTATCTTCTGATTTTGTATTTTGCAAATCTGAAGATCTGATTACCATATCTTTTCTCGGAGGCGAGTAATTATAGGAATCGCCGTCATCGCCGTTTTCTTCAAATATCATCTGATTACGATATATTTTATCGGATTTTTTATCTTTTATGGTAAGTGTATTATTGGCTTCAAAAGTGATATGATAAAATTCATTTTCTATTTCATTTATCTGATATTCTTTTTCGACTTTTTGTTTTTCTTTTTTTGCCATATCTATGTAAAATTGTGTATATCCCATTGCCGGGACAGAACCAGTTTCCACAAGTATTTTTGCTTTATATACTTTTTCCGGCATATATGCTTTTTTGCTGGGATTCAGGTATATATGCTGGCTTAAAACATAATCAGTAAGCTCTGTCTTTTCTTTTATTACATATTTTAATTCTTTTCCGTCAAGATCAAAGATCCGGAAATCATCCTCAGGAATATAAGCTGTGAATTCTGTAACACATTTTCTTTCATATGGAAGAGGATTAAAGATATTAAAACTAAAATCACTGTTATGATCTGTTTTCCGGCTTATCAGCCTCATATTCAGATCCAGAAGATTTTCCGACATATCCTGTGCGATTTTATAACGGCTTGCTATATCTCTGTTTGTAGAGTCGCTGTTACAGGCTCCTATACTGTCATGTGCAGCATTTGCAAACATTAATTTCCATATTTCGGCAAGCTCCTCGTGAGGATAGCGGTTTCCCAAAGAATAACTTATTGATAATACAGGTTCAAGTATGTTTACTATAAAGTTTTCTATTTTATTATTTGCCTGTTTCAGATCAGCACGTGAAGAAAAAATAGATTTATGAATCCGGCTGTTTTTCCCTTCTGTTAACTCCCCATGTATTATCGGAAGATTTTGACAGTCTTTTTCTATTTCTGCCATAAAATTTTCCGGAGAATCTATGATATATTCTCTTTCGGAATTCAGCCTGTTAAATTTCTTGACTAATTCAGGCAGATTTTTTCTTACAGGTGCCTGATCAAGACCGTTTGGAAAATAAACATGTCTGGTAGAGGCTTTATTTTCCAAGGCGCTTATTTTTTCATCAAGATAGTGTACGATTTCTTCATCATCTTCGGGAATATTAGCTCCGTAATAATAACCGAAAGGAATCTGCACTGCAAGCATTTGCGTACCGTCATCACCTTCCCAAATAAATTCGGTTTGTTTTAGACGGCTGTCTGCAATGCCTCTCCAGAAAAGAAACTTATCAATACCAAAATGTCTGTATATCTGCGGCATATTTCCACCCTGACCGAATATATCAGGGGCATATCCTATAGGCATTGAATGTCCCATTTTATCTGCATAATCAATTCCGTAGTATAAGTTTCTGACCACGGATTCCTGAGATATTACCAGCTGGTCTGTCTGTGTATTCCAAGGGCCGGTTAAAAACTTTTTTTCAGAAATCAGTTTTTTCAGTCTTTCCTCATCGGAAGGACAATATTTTAAATAGTCTTCTATAAGTGAACTTTGGGCATCCATAAGAAAGAAACCAAAATCTTCTTTATTTTCCAGAACATCCAAAACTTCTTTAATATGTTTTATCAGATATATTTTTGATCTGGAAGATGTGAAATACCATTCCTTATCCCAGTGTGAATGGGGGATAATGTGTACTTTTGTTTTTTGCATATTTATCTCCTTGTAAAATTATTTCTTAATCAAAGCTGAGTTCTATCTCTTCTGAAACAGTTTCAGCGGCAGCTTCATTGTCTTTTTCTGTAAAGTCTACAAGAAAATTAGCACCAAAGCCTATTATTAAAGCCCCTGATATTCCGCCGACAAGATACGCCCATCCGTTACCTACACTGAAAAATCCATACATTCCGCCTATAGGAGGCATTTTTACATATATTCCGAGTAAAGCAGCAATTGCAGTTCCTGCTGCACATGCTATGACATTTAACGGAATCAGCTTGCCGGGACTTTGGAGTGTAAAAGGAATAGCACCTTCGGTAATACCGATTACTCCCATAATAACAGCACCGCTGCCTGCTTCTTTAAATGTTTCGGAAAAGTTTTTCTTTTTTATGAGTGTGGCAAGTCCGTAACCCAAAGGCGGAATCCATATTGCTACATTGACTAAAATAGAAGGAAGATAGACACCGCTCATGAATAAAGCATTTCCTGCCATCCATGCTGCTTTATTTACAGGGCCTCCAAGGTCAAAGCCTATCATTGCTCCGAGTATTACCGCCAGAATAACGACATTTGTATTATTTTCCGACATTTTTGTAACCCAGTTCAGAAGGGAAGTATTGATCCATCCTAAAGGACCGCCTAATATCAAAGCCATCAGAATGCCGGTCAGTCCGATTGTAAGCAGGGGAAGAATAATAAGAGGAACGGAACTTGCAGCAGCACCTTTTATTTTAACAGTATTTTTTATTTTATTAGTGATCCATCCTGCGAAAAAACCTGTTACTACTGCTCCAAGAAAACCTGCATTTGTAGTGCTTGCCAGTACACCGCCGACAAAGCCAGCTGCAAGTGCCGGCTTTCCGGCTATTGAATAAGCAATATATCCTGAAAGAACTAAGTTAAGGAGTCCTATTGCACTCCAGCCTACATTCTGGAACATCCAGACATAGTGAAAAAAACCTCCTGCTTGTGCATAATCATCAAGGTTACTCACTCCGCCGGCAAATCCTATTATCTTTGCTACTGCCACAACTAATGAACCGCCTATAATTACGGGAAGTGCATAGGAAATGCCTCCCATGAGGTGGTCTCTTGCCTCATAAAGTTTCTTTTTCATAATATTATCTCCTTTTTAAGTATCTGATGTAATGTCCCGTTTGTAATCAGTCAAATATTACTGATTGTTTTATCATCTGTCAGTGCAGTTAATTCGGCACTTTACTGCAGAATGTTAAAATATTCAATCCGTTTACACTAAAGTAAACAGGATATTACAGCAGACTTATTTATTTTCTTTTCTCCATAGCTTCAACGATTTTTTTTAATACACCTTCAGCATTAGATACACATTGTCCGATTTTTACACGTACAATTTGTTTCCCGGCGAATCTGTCCTCATCCTCTACTACCTTATCTGCTGCAATAAGTACAAGATCTGCTGATTTAATTTCACCTTCTGTAATCTCGTTTACTTTTCCCATTGCACCCTGCTGTTCCATTCTCACATCATGTCCCAGCTTTGCCCCGGCTTTTTCCAGAGCTTTTGCAGCCATGGGAGTATGTGCCAGTCCTGCAATGCATGAAGTTACTCCGACTATTTTCATAATAAATCACCATCCAAATTTTCTTTTATATATTTTATTAATTCATCACCGGTTTTCATACTCAGAATCATACTCTGAAAATCCTCTTCAAGCAGACTTACTGCCACTTTAGAAAGTATTTCCAGATGTTTCTGCCCGGCATCTTTTTCAGGTACCAGTATAACAAAAACAGATTTTACTTTGAATCCGTCAGGCGAATCCCAGTCTACAGCTTCTGTAAGTCTTATAAACAAAAGTTTTGCCGTCTTTATCAGATCACTTTTTACGTGGGGAACTGCTATAAGATCCTGTACAGCTGTAGGGTACTCCTTTTCTCTTTCCCATAACTTGTTATAAAGCTCTTTTTCATTATCTATTATTCCGAGTAATTTTGATTTTTCGGCTATAAATAACATAACATTATCTTTATTACTTAATTTTTCATCCAAAAAAATCTGATTATTTTCTAAAATCAAGTTTATTACCTCCGTTTATGGCTTTTCTTTTAATTTTATGCAAACGTTTGCGTAAATTATATATTTTAAATATACAACGAAAAATACTAATTGTCAATATGAAAAAATATTTTTTTCTGTTATGCATATAAAATTTTTTAGATAAATTTTTTGTCGCAAAGATTTTTTATTATCTAAAGTTTTAATTTAAAAATTTAATTTTTTGTCTGATAGTTTTATTTTTATACAAAAGAGCTTATAGATGTTATAAATTTAAAATTTCTAATACAATATGAAAAAAAGCAATTTATATATTAAAAAAAATAAACAATAAAAATATAAGAAAAAATAAATTATATATACCTTATATAGAAATATGCAATTATTCGTATAATTAATTTTCGAAGTTTATATTTTAAAAAAGTCAGACAAATTTAAACGAGCATTTCGATATAGTTAAATTGACTTTAAGGAACAAATTTAGTAAAATATTGATAAGAATTTCCAAAAACAGATTTTGTTTAACAATAAAAGAAATTCATAAAATAAAATTTATGAGGAGGAGAAAAGAGTACGTAAAATGTTTTAGCTATGAATAAAGGGAGCTTTATACTTAAATATTATAAAGCTGATAATTCATAAAAAATAAGGGGAAAGACATAAAATAATAATAAACAGGAGGGATGATGAAAAAAAATAAAAAATTATTAATACCATTTTTGGCTTTAAATGCAATTTTACCGGCTTATGCAAAGGGAACAGCTGTTTCTGAGTCAGTAAAATATGATAGTCTGTATAATAAAATGGTAAAAAATCTGGAACAGGGGAAGCCGAACCAGAAAAATTATCAAATTATAGAGCAGATATTAAAGAAGAGAAACAAAGAGTTGAAAGATTTGTATGTGCAGGGGGACTACATTGTGAAACCGGAGTATCTGGAATGGCAGATATTTGCTTCGGGATTTTATGGTGAAAAAGACAGAGGAGATAATAATGAATATAATCTGAGTTATGACAGCGAAGGAAATCTTGTGTCAAGCTCGGATCAAAACTCATCTGATAAAAAAATAAAAGATTTAAGAACAAAAAAATATATCCAGATAGGAGCTACAATTCCGGTAAAAACTGTTGCTGACTTTACAATTAATCCTAATGTGGATCTGACAATAAAAGATATAGCACCTATTACTATAGTGCCGCCGGTAACGAAAATAGAGAAGGCACAGTCAATTTCACTGCCGAATATAACAGCGCCTACAATGACAGCGCCGGGTATGACTCTTAATGTGAGTCCGACAGTTAATATAACACCGCCGAGCGTGAACTTTTCATTTGCTGCGGGACATAATGCAGGAGCACCTCCGGGACCGCTTGCAGGTACTACAAATGAAAGCGTGGCACCAAAAGCCAATGGGATTTTAACTGCAGCAGATTTTAGTAAAACAGTATTAGAGTCAACAAATTCTTTGTGGAGATTCTATTCAGTTTCAACAGGGGCAGGTCAGTCTAAAATAATAGCGTCTGATGTAGTGCTTACAGCCCGTAATGAAAAAGACGGAAACGGGTATTTTACATTTGAAAACAGCCCGGGTGCAACTATGATATCGATACTCGGAACTGTAACAATTCTTCCAAACTCTCAGACTAACTATGTAGTAGGGGATACAGTGGACGGAGATGCAAGAGCAACAACATATAACGGCGGAACAATGAATATATTCGCCGCTCAGACACATAAAACTCTGAATGCAGCTACTGATACTCCGTCAGGCGGGGGAGCCATGATGTATATCCCGACAAATCACACTGAACCAAACCAGATTATACCAGGTGTTAATTCAAATAAATATCTGGTAAACGGTGAAAACGGAACAATACACATAAAAGGTTTCGGGAACTATGGTGTAATGAATGTAGATATGGATCATACAGTACGCGGATACGGAAGCGGTGCAGGTCATATCAATGACAGATTCAGTGACCCTGCAAATCCGGGGAAATTTATCCCTAACGCAAACGGTGAAGTTGATATTAATATAATACTGAATCAGGGAACTGTATTAGTAGAAAAAACTCAGGGAGCAGGAGGTTTTGACAGTCAGTACGGTAACGTGGCATTAAGTGCATTTGCACAGGAAAAACCGCTGCCAACAAGTGCTGTATTTAATAATTATCTGGGAATGATATTTGACAATACGACCTTTATGTATAATGACGGAAGTATAAAATCTGTAAGCGGCAATAACATGCTTATGCAGCATAAGGGAAGCGGGCAGATGATAAATAACGGTGTTCTGGATATAGAATCAGGGCAGACAATAGGAATGATAAGAGAAAATATAGGTCACAGAGGATATACGGTAACTACATCCAATACTGTCACAAGTCATACGATCTGGGATGCTGCGAACTCAAGGGCAAGAGCTGTAAATGACGGGATTATCAATATAGCCGCTTCTGCTAAAGACGTTCTGGGAATGAAAGGAATGGGCTATGACGGAAACGGAATTAATGATAATGTTAACAGCAGGGTTTTGATATATAATGCAGAATCTAAAGTAACAGTGGAAAACGGGGACGGTGTTCTAAACGGTATTGATATTGATGAGGACGGCGGTGCAAGCGGTTCTCACAAAATAGATATAGACAGAAGCAATGTAAATTCTTACGGTGCAAATATGGGCGGACTGGTACCTAATCTGAAGGAAACTCTGGATGAAAGTAAAACAGTAACTTTCACATTAAACAGCAAGACATATACAACAAAAGACGGTGTAATATTTGTAGGCGGAAAAAATGCCGCAGGTCTTTATGCAGAAACTAAAAATGCTCTTAGAACAAGCGGATTCAGCGGAAACGGTATCAATAACCCGAATTCTTCGGCATTACCTGATGCATCACATATAGATTACGCAAAGGCAATAAATAACATAGACGGAAAAATATTTGTCTATGCTTCCGGGAATGCAAGCGGGAACTATTCTATAGGAATAGCAGGACAATATGCGTCACTGGATAATAAAGGAGACATATTTCTCGGACTGCTTCCTCAGGCAGGAGCAATTACCGGAAAAGGAAGCACTGTAAATACAGAAGGAGGAGTATCTTCTGCACAGGAACAGTATATAGGAATATACGGGAACGGAAGCAGTGTATATAACACAGGATATATCAGCGATAAAGCAAGCAGCGGCAGTAAGGCAAATTATTCAATTAACGGAATAGGAATATTCGCAGAAAAGAAAGCAATAGCCAACGGAAGCGCGGGATATATAGCAAATAACGGGGAAATAATACTGGGAACAGGCGGAAAAGGAGTAGCGGGAGTAGGAATATCTGCTTCTGATATGATAACTTTAATATCAGGCGGCAACATAGAGGTAAGAAGTACTGCGGCTAATATGGGAGTAGGAGTCTACGGATCTTATGCAGATTCTGATAAAACAGATTCGGTAATATCAAAAACAGGTATCTCTGGTAATCTGAATATACTGGGCGAAAGAGCCATAGGAGTATATTTTAAAAACGGAAAAGCAAATGTTCATGATATGCATATAACAGGTACAGATACAGTAACTCCCGATGAAGTGGACAAAGCATTTGGAGTAGCAGTGGAATCATCTGATCTGAAGATCGGCAATAAAGTAAAAATAGAGCTGAAAGGTGAAGATAATATAGGAATTTACGGAAAAATCTTGACATACACAGATGCAATAACAAGTGCCAGCCGTTCTGATTATATTGATATAGCTCTTGGTTTGGGTGGAATAGGAATATATCTTGAGGATATAACGAATAATTCACTGGTAAAAGTAAATAATATAGTGACAGGAAATAGTACCGCGACGCGGAATTCCGGAGGAATAGCACTGAAAAGTACTACAAACAGAGCAGAAATAAATGCAGGAAATATAACAATAGGAAGTGCAGAAGCTGCCGGCGAAGGATTTGGTATATTCGTAGAGGGAGCCTCGGCACAGGATAGTAAAATTACTGCAGGGAATATTACAGTAAATCAAAAATCAGGAATTGGTGTTTTTGGGAAAAATGTTAAAGAAATAACAGCAGGAAATATCAAAGCAGGAAAAACAGGTGTTTATCAGGAAAGCAGCAGCACTACAGCAGGAAAGCTGTCTGCAGGAAGCATATCACTAATTGGTAATGAAGACAGCATGATAGGTGTTTACACTAATGGAAGCAGTGCGGCAGTTGATACAGAAATTGCAGGTCTGGACATGCAGAATGCAAAAAATGATTCAACAGGAATATATATAGGAAGCGGAAGCTTTAAAAATACAGGCAGTATAAATATAAAAGCTCTGGACAGCTCATTCGGTATCTATATAAAAGGAGTAACAGGGCATAATACTGTAGACTTTGGTACAGGAAGCAGAACTGTAAATCTCGGTAATGACAGTATAGGTCTTTATCTGAAAAATGCCCAGGTGTCAAATATGATTACTGATATTACAATAGGAGATACTACAGGAGCACTGGGAACACAGGCCGGGGTTGGGATGTTTCTTGAGGATGCAGCAGTAACCGGAGCAGTTAATACAAACATAATATCCGGAAATAAAACAGTAGCTGCGTATTTTGGAGCTAATACTGGAAATATAACATATAACGGAAATGTACAGGTAGGAGAAAATTCACTCGGTATATATAAAAACGGAGGAACATTAACAAGAGATCCAAGTAAGACTACAATCTTTTCCGGAAGTGCCAATACAGAATCAATAGGATATTATCTGGAAAATTCAGTTTTGGATTACTCGTCGAATGCACTGACAGCCGGTACTCTTACTATGAATAACGGAATAGCATTTCTTCTGAAAGGAGCAGGATCACAGGTAACAGTAAACGGAGTACCAATAACAAACAGTGATCTTGACAAACTGGGGCTTGATCCTAAAGTAGAAAGATTTGTTTATTCAGATAAACAGGAAATAATAACAGAGGATGTTACTCTTGATCCTTCGGTAAGACATTACGGATACCATGCAGTAAACGGTAGAATAGAACTGAACGGAAATATTTATACAAATAATAATATTCTGGGAACTTATGGAATACTGGCTCAGGGAAGATACGGAAGCGGAACGGAAGAAATATTCATATCAGGCGGGAAAACAATAGATATGACTAATTCGACAGGAAGCATAGGAGTAGAAGTACTTGAAGGAGCCAGAGTAAAAAATAACGGAACAATAAAGGCAGGAAAATCAAGCAGTACAAGCTCGGGAATAGGAATACTCGCGGAAAGTACGGCTTTGTTAACAGCAGAAGCAGAAAATACAGGAACAGGAGTAATAGAAGTACTGGATTCAGGAATAGGAATATATCTGGATTCGGCAGAATTAGGAGGGAATATATTAAATAACGGTATCATCCGTTCTACAGAAAATAATACCCTTGGAATATATTCAAAATTATCATCGTCAGGAGTAGTAAATCCGGTACCAGCAGCAACATTGACAAATAACGGGGATATATTTCTGAAGAATGACAGTTTTGGGATATTTGCCGAAAACAGCAATATAAATAATTCCGGAAATATAACAGTGGGAGATACTGTGTCTGGAAGTTCGGTAGCAGTATACGGAAGTAAAAAGTCCGTAATAAATAATACAGGCGGAACGATAACAGCAGGAGAAAACGGACTTGGCTTTTATCTTGACAACAGTACTCTTAATATAACAGGCGGAAGCTTTAATACAGGAAAAGGAATACTGGTTTATGCGTCCAATGAATCAACTGTAAATTATGCAGCAGGAAATACAGTATTAGGAGATAAAATAGGCTTCTATCTGGATAACAGTACAGCTGATTTTAATTCAAAAGAGTTTACGGTTCTAGATAATGGTGTAGGAATGTATGTTACCAATACACAGGCAGGGCCGGTACAGCAGTCGGCAGTAAAATCACTGGGGAAACTGATACTGGGCAGCAATGCTACCGGAATTTACCTGAAAAATGCCGATCTTGAACCTGTTACAATAGGAATGACAAATTACACACTTGGCGGAGCCATAGAAATAAACGGAACTAATTCCGCAGCAATAATGGGAGTTAATTCAAATATAGAAAATACAAGTAATATAAGCTCATCAGCTTCATTAAATAAAGGGATAGTACTGAAAGCAGATGACAGTAACACTTACAGCCTGAAAAACAGCAGTAATATAAGTCTTTTAAGTGATAAGTCAATAGGAATATACGGAACAACACAAACAGGAAATATAAATATAGATAATACCGGAACAATAAACCTTGGAAATACAGGAACTATAGCAGATGCATCAGTGGGAATATACGGTACGGCAGGAGTAAATATTACCAATAACGGAACAATAACAGGGGGAACAAATACTGTAGGATTATATTCAAACGGAGGAACTCTGATTAATAATACAGGAATAACTCTATCACATGGTTCGGTGGGAGTATATGCTTCGGGCGGAACAGCAGATATAAACCTTGGCTCATCAGTAACAGTGGGAGATAACGGAGCTGTGGCACTGTATGCCAATAACGGGGCAGTACTAACAAACTACTCATCAAATATATCAGCAGGAACAGACAGTGTAATAGGTTATGCCAAGGACAGCGGAACAAAGCTTGATAACAGGGCAGCCTTATCAATACAGGAAGAGGGAGTAGGATTTTATACAAATAACGGGCATATAATAAATTCGGGAACTTTGAGCTCGGCAGGAAACGGGATAATTTATCTGTACGGGAATAACGGTACAATAGAAAATAACGGACAGATAAGCGGTTCCGCACACGGCTACGGAGTGGGAATATATGGAAGTAACTCGGATATAAAGAATACGGCAGCTATAGTACTGGGAGACTCACATATTCCGCATCCCAATGATTTAAGCAATAAAGACAACAGATTCTCTGTGGGAATATACGGGGAAGGAAGCAAGATAGATAACAGCAGTAATATAACAGTAGGAGAAAACGGAATAGGAATATACTCTTATGCACAGAGCGGAGATATCACAAACAGCGGTCAGATAACATCAACAAGAGATAAGGCAATAGGGATATTCTCGGAAGTAGGAAAGAACGGGAAAATAATAAACAGCGGATTAATAGATCTGGCTGGAAACAGTGTAATAGGAGTGGCAATAAATAAAGGCGGGACTCTAGATAACCTCGGAACTATAAAAGTAAGCGGAACAGAAAGTATAGCAGTACTTGCAGAAAGCGGTTCAGTAGTAAATAACTACAATATAATAGATGTATCAGGGACTAATTCGGTAGCAGTGGTATTAAAGGATAAATCTGCTTTTGTAAACCATCCGGGAGCAACATTAATACTTGGTTCAGGAAGTCTCGGAATACTGACTGATTCCACAAGTACATCAAATATAGCTTCAGGCTCATTATCTGATACTTCGATAACATTGCCGTCACTGGCGTCAGTACCGATTTATGAACCGCCTCAAATAATAAATTCTGGAATAATAAAGGTGGAAGGAAACTTTGAAGTACCGTACGACGGTGTGGTAAAGGTGAAAGTAGACCCGGATTCGGTAAGAGAACTGACTCATGCGGAAAAAGTATCATCAGGGTACGATCTTTTGGAACTTGAAAATGTAATTATGATATCAAATGCAGTAAAATATGAGGCAGACAGCTTTAATGTAAAAGATGTAACAGTAACGCCTGATTTTACGGAAGGAACTAATGCACTTACATATAAGCTTGAAAATGTATTCATGCCAAGAGTGTCAAATGCTGGAGTAACATCAGGAATAGCAAGTGTATACAGTGAATCATATACATGGGATGCGATACCGGTAACGAATGCAGACGGAAATGTAGATATCTGGATGAAAAAGATAGCGTACAAAGATCTGATGGAAGGCGAATGGTATGAAGATTTCGGAGCAGCAATGGATGAAAAGTATGCAGGATCAACAGGAGATGCAGGAAAGATATTTGATAAAATAGACAGAATAACAAACGGAACTGATTTTGAAAGAATAATGGAAAGTCTCGGCGGCAATATATATGCAAATATAAATGAGAGAGAAGATGATATAGCAAGAGCATTTGAAAACTCATTGAGTCTGCTGCAGAATTCACATAATAATACAAAAGAAAATGTGAAAATAAACGTAATAGCAGGGAAAGGTAAAACTACAGAGGATACTCCGGGAGTAACAGGCTATAATTATGAAATGGTCGGAGTTCTTGCTCTGAGAGAAGTAGAGAGAACTTATAAGCATACATTCGGTTATTCACTCGGATATGTGCATACAGATTTTGAATTCAAAGACGGCATGAGCAGTGAAGAACTGGTAGATACATTACAGATAGGCGGACACAGCAAATATAAGTCTAATGACTGGATATTAAGAAATGATCTTACTGGAAGAGCAAGTTTTCATAATATTGACAGAAATATAAACTGGCCTTCACCATACGGAAGATCAGAGATAAACGGTTCATATGAAACATACAGTATAACAAGCAATAATACATTCGGCAGAGAACTCAGCATAGGGAAGAATTCAAGTGTTACACCATACGGAGGTCTGAGAGTAATGTATGTGACAAGACCGGACTTTGAAGAAAAAGGACTTGAGAGACTGGAAGTGGAAGGAAATGATGCATGGAGTGTAAAACCTAAACTGGGAGTGGAACTAAAAACAGCAATACCTTTAGGCAGCTCAAATGCATGGAAAATAAAAGGGGCACTTGATCTTGGCTATGAGTATGAGCTGGCGAATCTTAACGAAAGAGAAAAAGCAAGACTTGTAGCAATAGAAGACGGTTATCATAAACTGGCAGAGCCTGATGATGAAAAAGGAGCTTTCAGGGGAGGATTAAGCATCGGGGTAGAAGTAGAGGACAGATACGGCATATTCTTAACAGGAGAATATAAAGCAGGAAATGATAAACAGAATGATTACAGGGCAGGAGTGACTTTGAAGGCAGTGTTCTAATAACTGTTTTGCAGCCATGAAATAATTCAATAGTACAATTAAAGGGAAGGAGAAAAATATAATGTGTATTTTTCTCCTTTTTAAAAAATAAATATTTTTTACAGTATTAACGGGGAGTACTATATATTCAAGATATCTTAAGACCTGAATATAAAAACAGTACACTTGTATTTACATTTTTGAAAACATAAGGTATAATATACATACACTTTTATCTATAAATGAAACATGGATTAAATTATTTGACTAAAGTGGAATTTTGACTTCTGATACGCAGAATATTTATTTACTAATACCGTATCTTATAATACGGAAGAAGAGGTATAATATAAAATTTAGTTACATAGACTAAAAAATAAGGAGAAGACTATGAAAAAGATGATTCTGATTCTGTTTTTTATAAGTTTTTTCAGTTTTTCAGGCGAATCAGAAATGGTTGCCTATATGAAAAAAAATAATTCCAGATTATCAGAAAAAGAGGCCAAGGATATTTATAAAAATGTAGTCCGTTATTCTACAGAATACGACTTTGACCCGATACTTGTGTTCTCTGTTATGAAAACAGAAAGTAATTTCCGCCATTCCACGGTATCTACAGCAGGTGCAAAAGGACTAATGCAGTTAATGCCTGAAAATTTTGAAGAATTTAAAGTAGATAACAGTATAAGAGGAAATATAAGAGGCGGAATAAAACATTTGAAAAGAGACTACGATAATACACAGGACGTTACCAAGACACTCGTATGCTATAATGCAGGCTGCGGCAGACTGCAGAATAATGAATGGAGAAAGATCAGGGAAACCAGAAATTATGTAAAAAAAATAAATGCTGTATACCCTGAAATAAAAAATATTTATTATGTAAATGTAGAAAATCCTTTTGCTTCCAGTATACTGGCAAACGGCTTAGCAGTGATAGGGAGCTATAAAATACTGGACAGCATAAAAAATGAAAATCATACAGAAAATAAAGAGTACTTATACTGGAGAGAGTCTTATATATGAAAGGAAGCCGCAAAAATCATCTGTATAACAGCAGCTTTGTTCTCAGTTTTAATGGTTTTTGGATATATAATAAAAAATATCAGAAATACTAAACTGGACAAAGTAAGAAAAGAAAATATAAAATTACAGCAGCAAAGATTAAAGATGATAGAAAAAAGCATATTAAGACAGCAAAAGGAAATAAAGAGGAGTATTATAGCCAAAAGATATTGATTAATAAAACAGGAAGCTTTCTGTATATACAGAAGGCTCTTTTTTTATGACAATAAAATAAAAAGGAAACTATCCCGAGAGACGGAAAAGTTTCCCTGACTGATATGCAGTTTTAAACAGCGCCGATTACTTTATGAGGCACATAGGGTTCTTCCAGAAATGCAATTTCTTCGGGTTCCAGCTTTACTGATAAAGCAGGAACTGCATCCTCAAGATGTGATAATTTTGTTGCGCCTATAATTGGAATAGTTACCGGTTCTTTTTGAAGCAGCCATGCCAGTGCAACATGAAGACGAGGAATGCCGCGTCTTTCAGCAACTGCAGCCAGACGTTCTATTACCAGACGATCTGCTTCTTCAGTGGAACCGTATTTGCTTACAGCAATCTGATCTGTTTCAGAACGTTTTGTTGTTTCTGACAGATTACGTGTGAGTCTTCCGGAAGCAAGAGGACTGTAGGGAGTAAGAGCAATTTTCTCCTCCTTGCAAAGCGGAATCATTTCTCTTTCTTCTTCACGGTATATCAGATTCAGATGATTCTGCATCGATACAAAACGTGTCCATCCATTTTTTTCAGCTGTATGGAGTGCTTTTTGGAACTGCCAGGCATACATGGCAGATGCTCCTATATATCTCGCCTTTCCAGCTTTTACAATATCGTGAAGTGCTTCCATAGTTTCTTCAATCGGAGTATTATAATCCCATCTGTGTATAATATAAAGGTCAACATAGTCAGTTCCAAGACGCTTCAGACTTTTATCAATTTCACTCATAATAGCTTTTCTTGAGAGCCCTGAGCCGTTGGGACCGTCATGCATTTTTCCGTGTACCTTTGTAGCAATAACAACCTCATCACGTTTAGCATAATCTTTCAGAGCACGTCCGAGAATCTCCTCGCTTTTTCCCAGAGAATAAACATTTGCAGTATCGAAAAAATTAATACCAAGATCAAGTGCCTTTTTTATAACAGGCCGGCTGTCCTCTTCATTAAGAAGCCATTTATGTACCCAGGCTTCAGAATCTCCAAAGCCCATACACCCAAGACAAAAACGCGATACATCCATACCGGTATTTCCAAGTTTTACATATTCCATAAATAAATCCTCGCTTTCTAATATTCGGTTTATATTTTGTATTTTTACTGTAAAAAATTATTTTATTCCGATTTCATTAAGCCACAAATTAATTTTTTCGGAAATATTTCCATTTCCTTTCCCAAAAACTTCAAATCCTTCCAAAATATTTGAGTTCGGGCATAATAAAGAAATATCCTTAAAGATTGAGCCGTAACCCCCGCCTCCATGAGTACAGAATGGTACAATAGTTTTGGCTGAAAAATCATGCTCGGATAAAAAAGCAGCAACAGGAGGAGCAATAGTACCCCACCAGTTTGGAGAACCAATAAATATAATATCATATGATTCCGTATCATTGATTTTTGTCTTCAATTCAGGCTTTTTACCGGACTGAATTTCTATCTTAGCCTGTCTGACTACATCATTATAACCTGTCGGATAGGGAACTGCAGGAATGATTTCAAAAAGTGCTCCGCCAGTTTGTTTTTGTATATAAGATGCAATTTCACCAGTATTACCCGAATGAGAGTAATAGGCTGTCAGTATTTTTTTACTCATAACTTATCATCCTTTCTTATTTCCAGTTTGGAAGCAAAGTTTCTGCACGATCGGTAGCAGGAGCAGGTGTATTTGAAAGACTGCTTATTTCTTCACGCCATTCCGGAGTCATCTTAATGTCCAGGGCTCCGAGAGAATCCTGTAATTGTGCAATATTCCTAGCTCCGATAATAGGAGCTGTAACAGAAGGGTTAGACATAACCCATGCCACAGCAAGCGAAGATGACGTAACACCGTGTTTTTCAGCGTAAGCAGAAAATTTGTCCGCGATAATAAAGTTATTATCATCTTTATAGCGGTCTTTGTATCTGGCTTCCTCCAAAAGCCGTCCCTGATCGGGACGTTTGTTTATTCCATATTTTCCTGTAAGAAGTCCAGCACCAAGAGGGCTGTATGAGATAACCCCGATTTTTTCAGAGGCAGCCAGCGGCAGAATTTCTACCTCGGCCTGACGCTTGACCAGACTGTACATAGGCTGGATTAATTCAAAGCGGGCAAGCTGCTCTTTGGCTGAAATACCGAGTGCTTTGGCAATCTGCCATGCAGCCCAGTTGCTTACTGCAGGGTAGAGTATTTTTCCCTGTTTCTGTAAAAGATCAAGTGCAAGAAGTGTTTCTTCCATTGGTGTATTATCATCAAAAGCATGTACAATATAAAATTCAATACGATCAGTTTTCAAACGGCGCAGACTGTTTTCTACGGCATTTATTATATGACGCCGGGATAAGCCTTTATCATTCACCCCTTCTCCTGTAGGATAAAATACTTTTGAAGTAAGGACTATTTCATTACGGCATTCTGCAATGCATTCACCAAGTATTTCTTCGGCATGTCCTCCGCTGTAAACATCAGCGGTATCAAAGAAGTTTATTCCTGTGTCACGGCAATATTTAAACATTGATTTTGAAGTTTCGGCATCAGCATTTCCGCCGAATGACATTGTACCAAAGCATAAATTTGATACAAAAATTCCTGTTTTTCCAACTGTACGATATTCCATGTAAGTTCTCCTCTCTTTTTCGTATGATAATAAATATATGATATTTTAAAGATTTGTAATGTAAGAATTGTTTTTATATTATTACTATATCACTTTGAGTTAGCTCCAAGTCAAGCTTTTTTTATAATAAGATTAAACATCTGCTTAAAAAAACTCATGACTACACAATCATTAGAGTTTATGCTAAAATAACCGTAACTTGTATTTAATATTTTCCTTTAAAAATTTTTTGTAAAATAAATTGAGAATGAAAATTTAGTGTATTATCTGGACTGTGAATCAAATAATACAGGATACAGGATGTAAATTACAGGAGAAAACTGATGTTTAAAAATTTTAGCATTGAAAAAATTATCATATTCTTATTTACTGTTATCCTGGCCTTTACTGTTTACAGAATTTTAACAGCAGATATAAAAATTACGCTTATACCGCATATTACAGCTGTAAATTTTTTGTATCAGATGAGGTTTGAATTTATTCCGGGGATAGGATACCGTGAAGCGGGCGGTTTGTTTATAATAGGACAAAGCTGTATAGGAGCCAGATTATTTATATGTCTGTTTCTAATACTCAGTATATGCCGCATAGATAATTACGAAGGTTTTTTGAAAAAAATCGGCAGAATCTTTTTATTTTGTATTACAGCCGTTTTTTTGGCGTATATTATCACAGTATTCAGAATTACAGCAAGTATTCCGTTTTGCAGACTGGAAAATTTTCAGTTAATCCATACAATTTTTTCACTTATGGTGTATTTTACCTCCGGAATTGGATTGTATGCTTTTCTAAATTACAAATCAGAGAAAAAATTATAAATAAAGAGGAGTGAAAAATTTGAAGAAATTATTGATTTTTGTAACGTTGCCTCAGTGCATAATGGCAATGCTTTTAGCATTATCTTTTTTATTAAACCGGGATCTGCCGGGAATAGGATTCACCATTGTTCTTTTTTTGGAGATAATTCTGAATATTATAATATTCAGTTATTATATAAAAAATAAAGAAAAAGAGAAAATAGAACTAAAAAAACTGTATTTTTTTCTTACAGGGTTTATTATTATTTTTTCATTCGGGATAATTTTTTTATATCAGGAAAATCTGGGATATTCAAGCTTATCACCGCCGGTTCTCTATATGCTGCTTAATACCTTTTCTATGGTGTATCTGACAGCAGAAGCTGTCAGAACCGGAAATGAAAACAGTAAAAATAATATTATTGCATTAACAGTGCTGTGTATTATTCTGCCGACAGTAACATTTGCTTTGTTAGCCGTATTTTCCCTGAATAGCATAAGTATGATAATGGCTGTTGGTTTTCTATGTTTATTCCTCTTTTTAACAGCGAAATTACTTTACATGCTGTACACTCAAAAAAATAAATCTGCAGAAATTGGAGATAATGAGAAGAGCTACACGGGTATTTATCGTCTGCTGGTTGCAATAACTGGAATTATACTTCCCATAGCAGGTTTGACCTTAAATAACGAGATGGGCGGTGTATTCGGAGATTTCAGCAGCAAATGGTTTTATATAATAGCAATATTAAACGGACTTGTATTATTAATAGATATTAAGGGTATTTCGCAGAAGCTTCCGGTATTTTATCTAAAAATAGCCGGTTTTGTATATATAGTATACTTTACTGTTGTTTTTATCCCGTGTATTCCGCTGGGAATGGTGGGGATAATTATATACGGGCTTGGTCTGCTTGTTTTTGCACCGGCAGTTGCTTTTTATGTTCAGCTCAGACAGATTTTGAGAGATATAAAAATTTTGAAAAAGAGATATTCTGATAATATTATTATTTTTACTGGAATAGCTGGAATATTAACGCTTCCTGTTATTATAGGCGCAAATTTTAGAGCAGACGGTATAAATTTTAAAAAGGCAGTGTCTTACACAGAATCGGGCAATAATACCGGTGCAAAGGTGGATATCAGGAGATTAGAGAGATCAATCTCGCAGATAGATGCTACAATGGTTTCATCACGTGAGATGGAGGTCGTGACTTTTGGCAGGGGAACTCCTGTATTATCATCAGTATACAGGTATATTGCATTGGGAAATAATTTTTTTACAGAAAAATCAAAAGAAAAAATACAAAAAATTTTTACACCTGAAAAAGTGGTCAGCAGTTCTGAAATAATTGGAAGGGACACAGAGATTAACAGAGATTTCAGCGTAAAAATTTCTACAAGAGACAGAGAATATATAGAAGAAGCAGGAGCATATAAAATCTGGGTAGATATGGAAATAACACTGGCAGAAGACAAATTCGGACCCAGAGAATATAAAACTGATTTTATAATTCCTGACGGAAGCTTTATAACAGATTATTATTTATATGTGGGAGAAACGAAAAAACGCGGAATTATGACAGACAAGAGAGCTGCTCAAATTGCTTATGAAAGTATTATAAGAACACCCAGAGATCCCGGTATAATATATTATGATAATGATAACAGACTGCTGTTAAGAATTTTTCCTTTTCCGTTTGAAAAATCTTATACAAGAAAAACAGGATTTCAAATTATGTACAGTCAAAGCGGTTCTTTTACCATAGGGGGAACTGTAGTTAATCTTGAAGCGGAAAATGCCGGAGAAAGACCGCTGCAGCTGAATGGAGTAGATTATCTTCCGGCAGCATACAAAAAGTCGCTGCCTAAAATTGAGAGAACAGCACAGTATTATTTTTTGATAGATGCGGGAGATAAATCAGCATATAAGGAGAATCTGGAACTGGCTGTGAAGTATACCAAAAATAAAAATCTTGAAAAGCCTTTGTTTTATGCAGTATCCTATCAGTCAAAATTAATTGGGGATTTGAATGCTCCCGAACCTGAGGTACCTGAAGGAGGCTTTAATACGGCATATACAGTGGAGGAAATACTTTCATCAGAACCGCAGGGCAAATTTCCTGTTATTATTATGGTAACAGATAATATGAACAGAGCTGTCGAATTTGAGAAGACACAGATGGCGAGAGTTTTTCCCGAGAGCAGATATTATTACAGGCTGAATTCTGATTTGTCACTTATTCCTTATGATTTTTACAGTAATGATATACTTGCGAAAACAAATGAAATAATTACGAATACTGCGGTTGATTATAACGGGACAGCAGTAGAAGATGACGGGAAAAGTGAGATCGTATACAGAGAATCGTCTTCCGGTAAACAGCCGTCAAATGACTATGAAGCAGCTTTTGTGCTGCAGAAAAATGCACTCCAGAATACTGAACCCAAAGCCCAGATTGCATTAATCAAAGAAGCAATGCAAAAAAGAATTCTGACTAAAAATACAGCATTTATTGTAATGGAAACAAAAGAACAGGAAGAAATGCTTCTTGCTCTGCAGGAAAAATTTCTTAAAGGTAAAAGTGAAAAAACACCGTCTGTTATGATGTCGGAAGCAGGATGGCTGGCAACAGCAGCAGTAATATTAATTGTTCTGTTTCTTAGAAAAAAATGCAGAAAAATTAGAAAATAAAAATTATATTTACAGTTTCAAATATAAATAAAAAAGGAGAGAATAAAAAATAAAATCTCCTTTTTTAATTAAGCAATTTTTTACAATAAAGAAAAATATAAATTCCGTATAATATATTTATCAAGAAAGTATTGGAGGAATTCAAATGAATTCAAATGAAATATTTGATATGTTTAGCAGAGGGAAATTAATAGGGACGGGAATATCATTCAATGATATTTCATGGTATACACATTCAAAATTTGAAGGAGTGGAAATGAAGAATATTATTACTTCCGGAGAAACAGGAGGTAAATTCAGCTTTCATCTTGTGAAAATAGCCCCTTATAAAAAAATCGGACTGCATATTCATGAAAATCAGCTGGAAACACATGAGGTTATCAGCGGGAAAGGAGCATGCAAAATAAGCGGCAAGGAGTTTGAGTATGAACCGGGGACTGTTTCTATATTTCAGGCTGGCACAGAACATGAAATAACTGCCGGTTCAGAGGGTCTCTGGATTTTTGCTAAATTTATACCAGCACTATGCTGATTTTAGAATGTATGTGATACTATTTTAAAGGATTTTTTATAATCTGACGGTGTAAGACCAACGATTTTTTTGAAATATCTGATAAAGTGGCTTTGATCAAAAAAACCTGTTTCTATTGCAAGCTCGGCAAGATTTTCAGAATTATTAAAAATTCTCTGGGCTTTTCTGATTTTATTTTGAATTTGAAACTGATGTGGTGTTAAGCCTGTTTCTTTCTTAAATTTTCTTATAAAATGGTACTTGCTCATATATGCTGATTTTGCCATTTTTTCGATATTTATAGTTATTTCTGGAGAAAATTCCAATATTTGCTGCAATTCCTTTATTTGCGGAGTTACAAATCTATATGCAGAAAAATGTTTGCAGTATGAGAGATTTTTTTCCAGCAGTAAAAGCTGTGTACCGCTTAAAGAGCCTAAATTAAATGTCTTGGTATATAAGAAAATTATACGGTTTATGATTTTATTTATATCAATTTCCGAAGCTTTATTTTTATTTATGCATATAGTCAGAAGGGAAGCCTTTCCTATAGAATCCAGTGCATGCGGAACATACGGGGGAATAATGAAAATCTGGCCGGCAGTATATACAGAGGAATATCCGTCTTTACAGAGTCTGATGCTGCCGTTTAAAATTATCCCGATTGAAAAAATACTGGAATGATTATGTAAAGGATATGAAAGAGATGAGTCAGTGTATATAACCAGTTCTGTTTTTGAAACCTTATCATAGATATAATAGGAATTTTTATTCATATAAGGTGCTCCTTTCCCAAATTCAGAAAATATATTAAAATAAAAAACATCTGAAAATGATGTTTTTTATTATGCAGTACTATATCAGAAAAAGTTTATGATCCCAGTCTTGGAAGCGGATCTATTATTTCACCGGCAAACAGTTTTTCAAAACTCTTTCGCAGATTTCCGGAAATTTCTTCTACCTGAAGAATTTTTTTTATTGCTTCTTTGTTTGTGGTATCATTATGCAGTATTTGATTCGTAAAATCTACACTTATATTATGAGGATTTTTTTCAATAAGCTTTATCTGATCAGTTACATTCAGACTTCCTTCTTTTAATACACGTGCATAGTAACCGGTAAAGCCTGAATCCTGAGTGAGATAAGACATTTTTGGGACATTATGAATATAAGTCAGCTTGAAGCACGGCTGCCTCGGCTGGCTTATCTGGAGAATTACTTCGCCTATCTGAAAAATATCTCCGATACAGACATCCTTTTCAGTCATTCCCTGAACAGTAAGATTTTCACCGAAAGAATTTTCCGGCATTTTCTTGTTTAAAGTCTTCTCCCAGTAATCATAATGTTCAAAAGGATACAGACAGACAGCCTTGTCTACACCGCCGTGAATTACCTTTTCAGCCTGTTCGTCACCGGTAACTCCTAACTTATGAATAAAAACATTGTCAAAGACAGGAGATTTTTTAAGAGCAGTTTCTATAATTACACCGTTGAAATCATAAGTTTTTGTCTTTCCTATATTTACAGATATTAATTTCATAACTAATCCTTTCTTAATTTTTTTCAATTATAACATTTATTGAAGAAATTTAAAATAAAATTTTAGAAATTAAGTAATATCAATGAAAAAAATAAAAAACAGATATATTGACCTAAAGTTAAAATTATACTATAATACAGATAGTGCAGTGTCCTATTCATGATTAGCCAGATACCTTTATTTTTAGAGCCTGCAGCATTATTGTCAGTTCTTGTTATCAGTACTGTATCTATGTCAGTTAATGGAATAGTTACTGAAGTTTGACTAAAGATAAACCGGACTCTGTACTGGTATTGTATTTGATTAATTAATGGATCGAATGCAGCACTAGGAAAAGATTTCATACAAATATGTTAACAAGAAAGGAAATAAATATGAAAAAATATTATGCCGAATGTTTGGGGACATTTACTCTTGTTTTATTTGGCTGCGGTTCTGTTGTTTTTGCCAAAAATGAAGTAGGGCAGCTGGGAATTGCTTTTGCCTTCGGACTTAGTATTGTTGCAATGGCTTATTCTATAGGATCTGTGTCAGGCTGTCATATTAATCCGGCTGTCACACTAGGTGCATGGATAAGCAACAGGATAGAAAAAAAAGAGGTACTGCCTTATATTGCTGCTCAGCTGATAGGAGCAGTTATTGCTTCGGGGCTGATATATATGATAGCTTCAGGTTCACCTTATTACAGTAATCTTGACGGACTCGGGCAAAACGGTTTCGGTTACGGCTACGGCGGAGAATACAATGTATATTCTGCAGCTGTTTTCGAATTAGTGGCTACATTCATTTTCGTCTTTGTAATTCTGGGAGCTACACATAAAGATTCAAATACAAAATTTGCAGGACTGGTTATAGGACTTACTCTGGTTATGATACATATTATAGGAATACAGATTACAGGAGTTTCAGTTAATCCGGCACGTAGTTTCGGACCTGCATTATTCAGTACTACAGCTCTGGCACAATTATGGCTGTTTATTATTTTCCCGCTGGCAGGAGGAGCACTTGCAGGATATGTTTATAAAAAATGTTTGATATTTGATACAGAAAGTTAATAAAATAATATATAAGGTCTGAGATTTTTCAGACCTTTTTAAGTGTTTATTTTTTATAAGCTTCATTTTGAAGCTTTATAATGAAAGCCTATCAGGAAAAATTATAAAAAAAGTATTTCCAGTATTGGAAGAAAAAGTCCAAAATAAGGAGCCAAAAACATAAGAATTTTTACAAGGCATAAATTTATATATGCAAAAAACCGGAGTGACAGTATTTTGACTGTACTCCGGTTTGCTTTATTATATAAAAATTTTGATTTTCAGTTAGAACGCAAATGACATTCAGAAAACTAAAATCTGTATTTTAGTCCTACAGTTACCTGTGTATCATTATAGTCGCTGCCGCCCCATTGGTATGCAACATTTCCCCACAGATCAAAATTTTGATTCAGTTTTAATTCAGTACCTAATTTGACTTCTGCCAAATCCCCTGCGTTACTTTGTTTATTTTCTACACCATCCATAATTACGCCGAAATCTTTTGTATTATGAATCCAGTTAGCTTCAATGAAAGGCTGAAATTCATTTTTTTCATTTCTGTTTATAAAATTAGAATTTCCGGTATAAAGTCTTACGCCCAGACGAGTCTGAATATTCCCGTCACCGCTTAATTCTACTATAGTTCCATTTGATTCTGTATGATTATCTGTTTTTACTCCCATATATACAGCCTGAGCTTTCGGCTGGATAAAAAAAGCATTTCCGTCAGAATTTTTATCTATTTCAAAGGTATAGCCGCCTTCAAGAGAGGCTGTTAATCCTTTTGAACTGTATGTTTCTTTATCAAGTCCGTCACCGTTTACTTCATTGTCAAACCAGTTATACATAAGCCAGCTGTCAGCATAAAGACCGGACCTGTCTTCTTTATTTGAGTACCATGTTCCGTATATTCCTATATTATATCCCTCTACTTTACCTTTAGAGCTGTAATCAATCATATTGGAATTTGTTTTGTTATGATTTGTTCCGTATCCTCCCATAACTCCCAGATGAAAACGGTCAGAGCCGTTTGAAGACCAGTCCGCGATGTCGCCGCCAGCCTGTATTACATAGCTTTTTCCTTTAGTATCCAGCTGTCCGGAAGTATCATTGAAGGTATTGTAACCACCCACACTTCGTACCCATATGCTTGTAACTTTATCCTGACCAGACATAGAATCTGTATATTGGGCATCACCGAGACGATCGTGCAGTCTGTGTAAAAATAATGAATTCACAGCAGCATTGTTAGCAATATAACTTCCTGATTCAGGACGAAATACAGATTCGAATCCTCCAAATACAGGAGGGTTTGCAGAAGCTTCCGAATCCGGCGGAACTATAGCCGGATCTTCTGGGGTAATAATTCCCGGATCAGTAGGATCAACCGGAGGAGTAACAATCGGAGGTATTATTGACGGTATTTTACTTGTAAGATACCAGTTATTATAATTCGTAGTTCCTCCGTTGCCTCGGCTCAGAAAATATTCATAAGCGCCTGCAACAATACGGCCGTCTTTTACGAATTCACCGTCTGATGTTCCGCCTACAGATATTAATTCGATACCATCTATAGCATGGGCTCCTGTTCCGCCGGCATTTCTTACCTGTACTTTAGTTGTACCCAAAGTATTGCCGAGAATGTTCAATTTGTCAGTAGCTGAAAAGTCATCCTCAAGCTTGGTATTAAAAACTATTGTACCGTTATTTCCTGTATAATTATCTGATATTGTAAGAGTTCTTGGTGTGAAGGTTCCCACAGACGGATCAGAGTTCAGATAAACAACTGAATTATCTAATAAACTAAAATTAGTCAGATCAGAATCATCTGTCATCTGCCAGACTGTACCTGTCATGCTTATATCTGTAGAAGCAGAGTTTCCTATACGGGAAGCTCCTTCCCATTTTGAACCGTCTTTTATGTCCATTGTAATACGTGCTCCGTTATTAGAAAGAATATCTCCTTTCAGATCAGCCACAGAGTTAGTGATATCAATTGTTCCGTTGTTTGTAGCATAAATAACGGACTGTATATTTCCGGAATTTGTTTTTATATTAAGGTCCCCCTGTACATTAAGAGTACCTTTTCCTGAATAAAGCCCTATCTCATTTCCATTTGTGTATGTGTCGCCAAATTCAATTACAGCACCATCGTTTAAATTGAATATTCCATTTACATTATTGACAGCAATTCCATACGCAGTGGAAGTATTGTTGCTCACGGAATTATTTGTAATGTATACTTTTTCATTAAAATTTGTCAATGATGAAGATGCAGTATCCAAAGTCAGAACGCCGGTAGCACCATTGGCATTTAATTTTACATGTACTTCCTGATTAAAATCTGTATTTCCAATAGAATGAATTCCTCTCACTCCGGTAGAAATATTCACAATACCATTTCCGCTGCTGTCTTTATTAAAGCTGTTTGTAGTTCCTTCACCTAAATACAGGCTGTAACCTTTTTCATATTCTGATAAAAGAGTAGTATTTCCCTTAACATGAAGCTGTGAGTCTCCTCTTATTGTACCGGCTACATAGTAGTCATTATTTATATTTCTGTTAACAGCTGTAAGACCGCCGTTAAAGTAAGCCTTTCCTCCGTCAGTGATTAAAACAGCATCACCGGTAGTAGGTCCAAGCTGCTCTACTATTACTTCACCGTCAGCAGTTAGTTTTCCGCCGTTTTCGATACTTAATACCCCGGTATTAGGTTTTCCGCTCATATTTGATGCAAAGTTTACCGGATTAATATTTTGTATATGGACATCTCCCCCATATTCATAGTTTCCGGGATTAATCCATGTGTGTCCTTTAGGAGTAGGAAAATCAGCTTCTGTCCATATAGTCTGAGCATTACCTACCGCATTTAAACAAACTATGGCACTTAATACTTTTCCATAAAAACTTTTTTTCACTATTTTACTTCCTTTTCAATTAATTTTCGCATAAATACAAAATTCTCATTATATTCATTTGCATATGCACATCATTCTACCATACTTAAAAAATTAATGCAAGACTTTTGTTAGACATTTGTTTAAAGTATTGTATTTACTGGTGAAATATGATGTTGTGAAAATGACTGCGAACATAAATAGTTTTATTTTTAGGAAAGCTGTTACTATCTTTAATATAATGTTTTTTTATTTAATTATTATATAGTTTAGCAGATTCAAATAGTTTTATTGCTAATTTTATTGAATATTGCAAAAAATAAAATATTTTGAACCTGAGCGACTGTTTTTTTATAATCTTCACGCAGATGCCACAGTCATGCAGTAATATGTAGTAAAGATCAGGAGGTGTTATGAAAAGAATTTATATGTTTTTATTATTTGGAACAGGAATTTTTTCAGGAAATATTGATAGAGAAACACGCACACTAAATGGAAAAAGATTATATGGCAAGGTGAAAGCTGTATCATCTATGGCTGATTTTAGAGTAGAAGTTGTCAATCATATTGCAGATGTTTTGCATGACTTTACAGTTGAATTTGCAGGTGCTATTTCTGATTTTAAAACTGAGCTTGTTAATATGTTTCCCGGAGCACAATAATGATAGATATTTTATTAAGAGGGAGAATATGTTTATGAAAAATAGAAAAGGTATAATAATAATTATAGCAGGAGGAATCATTTATATTGCTTTAGCTTTAGGCAGTATTACAGGATTTGGTCTGTTTTGTGCTTACTCAATTCCGGATCAAGATCAGGAATTATCCACAGAAATAGAAAAATAAAATAAGAAAAAGCAATAATCCGGAAAAATATATAAAATAATAAAGAGTAATTAGAAAAAATACATTTGAATAGTAGTATATATAATTCTGTGAGTCTGATTGCATGATCTTTTTTTCAGTCAGAATATATATGTCTTTATCTGATTATCTATTTGTGAAATTATTTTCTATAAAAACTAAAAAAAAATAAAATTTTCATTGATTTATGATTTTTTTATTTTTTTTAATTTAAGGTAAAAAAATTTACAGTGAATTAAAAAAAATAATATGAACATAAGAATATCTGCAAGCAGCAATAAAATGATTAATTTCACTAGGAAATAACGGTATTTTTTTCACTTGATTAAAATATTATTTTTTTAATATAACTGAAAAATATTTCATTTTATTGTCTTTTGAAATACGGCTTTGTTTGGGTTGTGATTGTTTTAATTAATTTTATTTTAAGTAATGCTTGCCATTGGATGAAAACGTGCTATACTTCTATTAATAAAATATATGGGAGGTAAAAATGAGTTATAATTTTTATATGCCTATGTTATCATTCATAGGAGAAGGTTCGTTAAAGGATTCAATTATTGAGGTGAAAAAGAGAAAATTCAGAAAGGCTCTGATAGTAACAGATAAAATGCTCGTAAAAGCAAAGCTGGTGGATATGCTGACTGACGAGCTTAATACTAACGGAATAAAATACCATATTTACGATAAGACAAATCCAAATCCTACAATAACTAATGTTAATGACGGAATAGAAATTTTTAAGAAAGAGGACTGTGATTTTATAATATCATTCGGCGGAGGTTCACCGCATGACTGTGCCAAAGGAATAGCCCTTATACTGGCAAATGGCGGGGAAATAAAGGATTATGAAGGACTGGATAAGTCTGAGAAACCACAGATACCGCTTGTAGCAATAAATACTACTGCAGGAACAGCTTCTGAGATTACTAGATTTTCTATTATAACAGATGAAGAAAGACAGATAAAAATGGCGATAGTAGACAAACATGTGACACCTATTATAGCAGTAAATGATCCTAAGCTCATGGCAGGAATGCCAAAAGCACTTACGGCAGCTACAGGAATGGATGCATTGACACACGCCATAGAAGCATATGTGTCAACAGTTGCCAATCCTATAACAGATGCCTGTGCCGAAAAAGCTATAGTCTTAATCAGGGATAATCTGAAAAATGCAGTAGATAACGGAAGTGATCTGGAAGCCAGAGGAAATATGGCTTTTGCCGAATATCTCGCAGGTATGGCTTTTAATAATGCCAGTCTTGGATATGTACATGCCATGGCGCATCAGCTGGGAGGATTTTATAACCTGCCGCACGGAGTCTGTAATGCACTGCTGCTTCCTCATGTACAGGAGTATAATATAAAGGCTGCTGCTCCGCGTCTAAAGAAGGTAGCGGAATTTATGGGAGCAGATGTCAGCAAAATGAGTGATCAAAAAGGTGCTGAAAAAGCTGTGGAACTTATCAGAAAATTATCACAGGATGTGGGAATACCTAAATCACTTGAAGAATTAGATGTTAAGAAAGAAGACTTTACAATACTGGCAGAAAATGCCCTGAAAGATGTTTGTGGTTTTACTAATCCTATACAGGCAACAAGAGAGGAAATAATAGAAATATTTCAAAAAGCATATTAAAATATAGAATAGAATTGGTATATTGATAAAAAACAGGAATGATTTCTTTTTTAGAAATTGCTCCTGTTTTTTTATATGATAAATATAGACATTTTTCAGAAGTTAAAGATAATAAGCGGTATTGAAACAGCCGGAGAAAACTGAACGGGCTGTAATAACATTTTTAAATAAAGGATATGCGGTTTTATCAGTTAAAAAAATACCGTATATTTATGCAGTAATATTAAAAATAATCTGATAAAATCAGATAAAACAGAAATGAAGAGATAATAAAGGATTTGATATTATGAAATTCAAGCTTGCAATAAAAAAAGCTTGACTTGGAGCCAACTCCAAGTGGTATATTATATATATAATATAAATGCAGAAAAAATTAATTTATTATAGAAAAGGAGCAGATTATGAAAAAAACTTTTTACTTAATGCGCCACGGACAGACTTTATTCAATCTTCGTAAAAAAATTCAGGGAGCTTGTGATTCTCCGCTGACAGAACTGGGTATAAAGCAGGCTCAGGCAGCAGGGGAATATTTTAAGAATATAGAGTTAGATTATGCTTATTCTTCTACTTCCGAAAGAAGCAGCGATACTCTGGAACTGATCATAGGACCTGATGCGCAGTACACGAGAATGAAAGGATTAAAGGAGATGAATTTCGGTACCTTTGAAGGGGAAAGTGAAGATCTGAATCCTAAGGATTTAGAGGTGTTTGAGACTTTTTTTCTTGGCTACGGCGGTGAGTCAAGAGAACAGGTAAAGGAAAGAATGGTAAAGACATGTACGGAGATAATGGAGAAGGAAGGACATAATACAGTACTTGCAGTATCTCATGCAGGAGCATGCTTTAATTTTCTCAGTCACTGGCAGGATCCTCTCATAGAATTAAAGAAAGGGTTTCCCAACTGCTGTATTTTTAAATTTGAATATGAAAACGGAAAATTCACACTGCTTGAGACTATCCGGAATGCAGCAATATAGCAGATATTTTTTGATTTCTCAATACAGATAAGATACGTGACAGGAGCTGTAATTAATTTTTAGTGTTAATAATACCAGGAGGTGTAATTTTATGATGATAGCAGAAGTAAGCAAAAGATATGAACTTTCTCAGGACACACTTCGTTATTACGAACGTATAGGTCTGATTCCCAATGTAAACAGAAATAAGAGCGGAATAAGAGATTATACAGATGAAGACTGTAAGTGGATTGAATTTGTGAAATGTATGCGGAATGCAGGACTTCAAATAGAAGTGTTGACAAAATATCTTGATTTGTTTCAGCAGGGAGACAGTACACACGAGGAAAGAAAAGGACTTTTAGTAAAGCAGCGCGACAAGCTTGCCAGAAAAATAGATGAAATGCAGGAAACTTTGGAACGTCTGAATTATAAGATTGAGAATTACGATCAGAGATTGATGGCAAAAGAAGTAGAATTATTGAAAAATGGAAATACTGCAATGGAAACAGATTAAAAGGATATCATTTTATATAAGAGAGGATTCTTATGGACAGAGAATCGCTTTACAGGGAAAAAATGAAACAGCTGTTTGGAGATGCAGATTCATCTTTGTTTACTGCAGATCCAGAATTTGCGGAAATATTAAATAAGTTTGTTTTCGGCGAGGTATATAATCATGGAAAGCTTACCGATAAAGAACGGATATTAATAACTTTATGTGCTCTGACAGCAGGAGGTATTTTTAAAAATTTTAAACGTTATATAAAAGCGGGACTAAATACAGGATTAAGTCCTGAGGATATTAAGGAGGCTTTATATCAGTGTGCACCTTATACAGGGTTTCCGAAAGCATTAAAGGCAATACGCAAAGCTGATAAAGTATTTAGGAAAGCAGGAATATCTCTTCCTGTAAAAAGTATGAAAAAAACTGATGAAAATAATCGTTTTGATGAAGGACTGAAGGTTCAGGAAACAATATTCGGTGAAAGAATCCGCCGGATGCATGAAAACGCTCCTGAAAATCAGAAGCATATACAGAATTATCTTAGTGCTATGTGTTTTGGGGATTTTTACACAAGAGACGGGCTGGATATAAAAATGCGGGAATTATTGACGCTATGTATTCTGAGTGCACTCGGAGGATGTGAGAATCAGCTGAGATCGCACGTAGAGGGAAATCTCAGTGCAGGGAATGACAAAGATATAATGATAGAAGCAGTAACACAGTGTATGCCGTATATAGGCTTTCCAAGAACCCTGAATGCACTGGGCTGTATAAATGAAACGGCATAAAATAATTTAATAATATACATAAAGCACCCCGTAATTAAGGATAAAACTATAATTACGGGGTGTTTTTTATATTTAAAGAAATAAACTTTTGTTTTGGTCTGTTCATTTCTGCTTTGCAGAATAGTAAAATATCTGATCTTATTCAGCAGTTTATATGGATATTTCGAACTATGCGCTTACAAATATTTTATAAAATTCATATTCAATTTTCTTTGAAAAAAAGATTTTTTTTTTGAAACAAATAAAAATCGTTGACATTCAAATAAAAAAGTTGTAAAATGCAGTTATTGATAGTTGAGACATAAAACTTCGCTGAAAATCATAGAAGCAGACAGTTTCAATAATCTTTCTTAAAATAACAGTTGATCAGCTGAAAAAATAGAATGGAGGGAAAAGTATGAAGGCTTTAGCGCGGTATGGTAAAGAGTTTGGAGGGTATAAACTTATTGATATACCTAAACCTGAATGCGGTCCGGATGATATTATTGTAGAAATAAAGGCCGCAGCGATTTGTGGTGCTGATATGAAACACTACAAAGTTGATAATGGCTCTGATGAATTTAATTCTGTTAGGGGACATGAGTTTGCGGGTGAAATTGTGGAAATCGGAAAAAATGTTGTTGATTGGAAAATCGGACAAAGAGTAGTTTCTGATAACAGCGGTCACGTATGCGGAGTATGTCCTGCCTGCGAACAGGGTGATTTTCTGTGTTGTACGGAGAAAGTGAACCTTGGTTTGGATAACAACAGATGGGGCGGAGGATTTTCAAAATATTGTTTAATTCCCGGAGAAATTTTAAAAATACATAAACATGCAATATGGGAAATTCCCGAAAACCTTAAATATGAGGAAGCAGCAGTATTGGATCCTATTTGCAATGCGTACAAATCAATCGCCCAGCAGTCAAAATTTTTGCCCGGACAGGATGTCGTAGTATTCGGAACAGGTCCTCTGGGATTATTTTCTGTACAAATGGCAAGAATTATGGGAGCAGTTAATATTGTTGTCGTAGGACTGGAAGATGATGCAAAAGTAAGATTCGACATAGCAAAAGAATTAGGAGCTACTGATGTAGTAAATGCTTCAAGGGAAGATGTGGTAAAACGCTGCCAGGAAATATGCGGCAAGGATAATCTTGGTCTGGTGATAGAGTGTTCAGGAGCAAATATTGCACTAAAACAGTCAATCGAAATGTTAAGACCAAACGGAGAGGTAGTTCGTGTAGGAATGGGATTCAAACCGTTGGAATTTTCTATTAATGATATTACTTCATGGAATAAAAGCATAATAGGGCATATGGCATATGATTCTACGTCTTGGCGTAATGCTCTGAGACTTCTTGAGTCAGGAGCCATTAAAGTACAGCCTATGATTACACACCGTATCGGCTTATCTGAATGGGAAAAAGGCTTTGATGCAATGGTCAGCAAGGAAGCTATTAAAGTAATTATAACATATGATTTTGATGATTAAAAAAATAAAAATACCTGTATTTTAGGAGGCTATTATAGTGGAAAATATAAGAAAACCGAACTGCGGTGCGAGACTTGACCGTTTACCAAACAGTAACTGGCATTGGAGTATGTTTGGAATGGTTGCGTTTGGTCTGCTCGTATGCTGGAGTAATGCAATAGGCGGGCTTGTACTGGCTCAGCTGAAAGAATTAGGATGGACAAATAATTCGACAAGTGCTGTTTTTTCATCATTAACAACTGCGGGAATGTTTGTCGGGGCCCTTTTTGGCGGAATTATCGGAGATAAGATAGGAAGACGTAAGGCTTATATACTGTATGAAGTTATACACATTATTGCAATGCTTGTAGCAGCATTTTCTCCAAACATGAACTTTTTAATTGCCTGCCGTTTCGTTATGGGATTCGGCCTGGGAGCATTACTGGTTACTTTGTTTGCAGGATATACGGAATATATGCCTGGACGTAACAGAGGGACTTGGTCAAGCAGGGTATCATTCATAGGGAACTGGTCATATCCTATCTGTTCTACAATTGCTATGCTGATTGCTCCGATGCTTTCGGCACAAATGAACTGGAGAGTACAATTTTTGATTCCGGCTGCTTTATCATTAATCGTAACTGCTGTTGTTTATAAAAAATTCCCTGAATCGCCGCGTTGGCTGGAAGCACAGGGAAGATACGAAGAAGCGGAAAAAATAATGTCTGAAATCGAAAAAAGAGTAGAAGCACAGACAAATACGAAGCTTCCTGAGATAACAGCTGCAGCGGAAGAATCAAAAAAAGAAAAGGTACTGCCTTATTCAGCATTACTTCACGGAGTTCTCTTAAAAAGAGTTATTTTAGGTTCATTTGTCTTAATTGCAATGAATGTTGTCCAGTATACTCTGATAAACTGGCTGCCGACAATTTTTATGACACAGGGTATTAATCTGAAGGATTCCATAGTTTTGAATACGATGAGTATGTTCGGTGCACCGTTTGGAATATTTATTGCTATGCTTATTATGGATAAAATACCAAGAAAGGTTATGGGAGTCGGGCTGCTTATTTTGATAGCAATATTAGGTTATATATATTCGCTTCAAAGCAGCATGACTATGATTTCCATATTTGGATTTTTCCTTATTACTTTTGTTTATATGTATGTATGTTATGCCTCAGCTGTTTATGTGCCTGAAATCTGGCCTACAGAAGCGAAGCTAAGAGGATCGGGACTTGCAAATGCAGTAGGTCGTATAAGCGGAATTTTAGCTCCTTATGCAGTAGCAGTTCTTTTGGATAATTATGGAGTAACAGGTGTATTTGTACTGCTTGGAAGTGTATCTGTGATCGTAGCTGCGGTTATTGCGGTAATCGGTATTGAAACGAAAGGTGTTTCTATAGAGTCTATTAACAGTGAAGCAGTAAAAGTGCAAACAGCAAATTAAGTCAGAAAGGATGAATAATATGGAAAATTCAAAAGCCATTTTAAAAGTACCGGGAACAATGGAAATTCGTCCGGCAGAAATGCCTGTTTTAAGGGATGAGGATGTTTTAATCAAGGTGGAGTATGTCGGTATTTGCGGATCTGATGTTCACGGGTTTGAATCAGGACCTTTTATTCCGCCTAAAGATCCGAATCAGGAAATAGGATTAGGGCATGAATGTGCAGGAACTGTAGTCGGTATCGGAAGCAAAGTAAAAAAATTTCAAATCGGGGATAAAGTAAATATTGAACCGGGTGTTCCGTGCGGAAAGTGCAGATTTTGTCTGGAAGGGAAGTACAATATCTGTCCTGACGTAGATTTTATGGCAACACAGCCGAATTATAAAGGTGCGTTAACAAAATATCTGTCTCATCCTGAAAGCTTTACTTATAAATTACCGGATAATATGGATACTATGGAAGGTGCTCTGGTAGAACCTGCTGCTGTTGGAATACATGCTGCTTTACTTGCAGGCGTGACACCGGGGAAAAAAATAGTCATATTAGGTGCGGGATGTATAGGTCTTATGACATTACAGGCATGTAAAACTATGGGAGCGGCTGAGATAGTAGTGGTAGATGTTCTGAAAAAAAGACTTGAAATGGCAAAAAAGCTGGGTGCAATGGAGGTAATCGACAGCAGTGAGGCTGATACAGTAACAGAATGCAAAAGAATATTGGGAGAATTAGGTGCTGATATTGTTTTTGAAACTGCGGGTGTTCAGGTTACTGCAAAATTAACTCCGCAGATTGTCATGCGCGGCGGAAAAATCATGATAGTCGGAACTATACCGGGGGAGACTCCTATTGATTTTCTTAAGATAAATCGTGAGGTTTCCATTCAGACAGTATTCAGATATGCAAACTGCTATCTGACTACTATAGAAGCGATATCATCAGGGAAGTTCGATGTGAAATCCATGGTAACAAATATTTATGGTTATGAAGAAGTACAAAAGGCTTTTGAAGAATCGATAAACAATAAAAAAGATATTATTAAAGGCGTAATAAAAATAGCAGACTAGTGTACAGACATTATGTAATTTAGGAGGAAAAAATGTTAGCAAATATAAAATTTTGGGAAGAAAAGGCTCAGGAAGGAAAGTATGCAATTCCGCATTTTAATGTATGGAATGCAGAAATGTTAATGGGGGTTATTGATGCGGGAGAAGAAGCAAAAGCTCCGATTATTATTTCATTTGGAACTGGTTTCGTAGGAAATACTTCTTTTGAGGATTTTAGCCTCATGATGGTTTCCATGGCTGAAAAAGCTTCGGTTCCTGTAATAACACACTGGGATCACGGCAGAAGTCTGGAAATTATACAAAATGCGTATAACCATGGAATGAATTCCGTAATGAGAGATGCTTCGGCTTTTGACTTTGAAGAAAATATCAGACTGACAAAAGAAGCAGTTGATTATTTTCATCCGCTTGGTATCCCCGTAGAAGCTGAATTAGGCCATGTGGGAAATGAAACTGTGTATGAGGAAGCATTGGCACATTACCAGTATACTAATCCGGAACAGGCGGCAGAATTTGTAGAAAGAACAAAATGTGATTCTCTTGCTGTAGCAATAGGTAATCAACACGGAGTATATACTTCTGCTCCCAAGCTGAATTTTGAGGTAATTAAAAAAGTGCGTGAAGCAGTATCTATACCATTAGTATTACATGGTGCATCTGGAATCAGTGATGATGATATACGTCAGGCGATTGATCTGGGAATTGCAAAAATCAATATACATACTGAGCTTTGTCTGGCAGCAATGGAAGCAATTCAGAAAAACACAGACCAGCCGTTTTTACATGTAGAAAGAGAAGTCAGAACAGCAGTGAAAAAGAGAGCATTAGAAAAAATTTATTTATTCAAAGCAGACGGAAAAGCGGATGGACGGTGAGAAAATGGCAGATGTCATCTGTATAGGAGCAGCCGTTGTTGATATTCCGCTTAGACCGGTAAGCAAGAATATTTTTGATATAGAGTCTTATCCTGTTGACAGAATAGCTATGACAATAGGCGGGGATGCTATTAATGAGGCTACTATTATTTCACGGCTTGGGTATAAAACAGCTTTAATGAGCAAGGTAGGGGAAGATGCGGCAGGTAAATTCATATTGGATTTTTGCCAAAAAGAGGGAATAGATACAGAAGCTCTTAACATTGATCCAAAGGTAGATACATCAATTAATGTAGGTCTAGTCACTGAAGATGGGGAAAGAACCTTTGTTACGAACAGAAACGGCAGTCTTTGGAAAACAGATATTACAGATGTTGATTTTTCAAAGTTTAAGGGAGCACGTCTGTTAACTCTGGCAAGTATTTTTAACTGTCCGCTGCTGGATAACAAAAGTTTGGTTCAGATTTTTAAAAAGGCAAAAGAGGAAAATATGATTATTTGTGCTGATATGATAAAACCGCGTTTTTCGGAAAAATTGGAAGATATAGGGGAAGCACTGGGATATATTGACTATTTTTTTCCGAATTACGATGAAGCCTGTCTTTTATCCGGGGAAAAAGATCTGGATGCAGTTGCCGACAGCTTTTTAAAGTATGGCGTAAAACATGTTATTATTAAAACCGGAAAAGAAGGATGTTTTATAAAAACAAAAGAAAAATCTGTAAAAGTTCCTGCAATATCAGGAATTAAAGCAATAGATACAATCGGTGCGGGGGATAATTTCGCAGCAGGCTTTATTACAGCTTTACTGGACGGGAAAGAGTTAATAAACTGCGCACAGTTTGCTAATGCAGCAGCATCGATTGCAGTTCAGAATCCCGGAGCAACAACAGGAGTTCTGAATAAAAAACAAGTGGAAAAAGTATTTGAGTACTATGGTTAATTATCCAAAGGACAACTTTTATATACTTTTTTAAGGCTGTCCAATTTATATGAAAAAGGTGAAAATAAATGAAAAACATTGATTTAGGCAAAACAGGAATGAAGGTATCTGTAATTGGTCTCGGAACATGGGCAATAGGCGGAGGGCCTGCCTGGGGCGGAGATATGGATACTCAGGTCTGCATAGATACAATATGTGAAGCACAGAAAGCCGGAATAAATCTGATAGATACTGCTCCCGGTTATAATTTCGGAAACAGTGAGATAGTAGTAGGGAAAGCGTTGAAACATCTGAAAAGAGAAGATATAATTCTAGAAACAAAATGCGGTATTGTATGGGAAAGAAAAGGAAGTCTCTTTAATAAGGTGGGAGATCGCCAGCTGTATAAAAATCTTTCTCCTGAATCTATAAAAGAGGAAATTAATAAGAGTCTGGAACGTTTGGAAATTGATTATATTGATATTTATATGACACACTGGCAGGCAGTCGAGCCGTGCTTTACACCAATATCTGAAACAATGGAAGTACTTAATGAATTAAAGGCACAGGGGAAAATAAAAGCAATAGGTGCTGCCAATGTAGATATAGAGCATATAAAAGAATATTTGAAATATGGACAATTGGACATTGTACAAGGAAAATACAGTATTCTGGATCGTGAAGTAGAAAAAGAATTAATTCCAATATGTAAAGAGCACAATATTGTATTGCAGGCATACTCTCCTTTAGAACAGGGACTTTTGACAGGTGCAATCACAAAGGATTATATTCCGCAGGGAGCACAGGCTAATAAAAAGTGGTTCCAAAAAGAAAATATGCCGAAAGTGATAGACATGCTTGAGAAATGGAAACCGCTTTGCGAAAAATATAACTGTACAATTCCAGCACTTGCTCTTTCGTGGATTTTGGCTCAGGGTGATTATATTACTATATTGAGCGGAGCAACTACGCCGGAACAGGTAAGAGAAAACGTAAAAGCGGCTGATATCAGGCTTGAAGAAAAAGACATACAATTATTACGTTCTATGGCAGAAGAGCTGGAGAACTAATATATACTGCAAAATGTCAAAAATCACCTCTTTGGTAAGGTATATGTTCTGATTTATCTAAGTTTATATATTATATTATTTCTGTTTCATATGAATTAATTTTGTTTTACACAATATTTTTTGAAAAAACAGAAAAAAAGTGATATAATTTATTTTATAGTATTTTTACATTATGCAAAGTGGGTGACAAAGTATGTCGGCAAAAGACAGAATTAATACAATCAAACAAATGGTATCAAATGAAAAAAAAGTTACAGTGTCAAATCTAAGCGAAGTTTTTAGAGTAACTGAAGAAACAATACGCCGTGATTTGGAAAAGTTAGAAATAGAGGGAATTTTGACCAGAACATACGGAGGGGCAATACTAAATGAAAACAGCCAGATGGAAGGTGTTCCTTTTTATAAAAGGGCTAATACCATGCTAGTTGAAAAGCGAAAAATCGCATTAAAAGTACTGCCTCTCCTTGAAAATAAAACTACAATGTCAGGTGATTCAAGTTCGACAGTAATGGAACTTTTGAAATTACTGAAAAACAGAAAGGATCTGACAATTCTTACTAATTCTACCGAGGCCTTTAATGAGCTTTCCAAAGCGGATGTTTATGTAGTCTCGACAGGAGGAGAGTTTAATAAAAGCTCGCTCTCTTTACAGGGAAGACTTACAAAAGAAATAATAAAAAAATATCTGGTAGACGTGGTGGTTATGAGCTGTAAAGGTCTGGACATGGAAAACGGCGCGTTAGACTCTAATGAAAATGAAGCTGAAATAAAAAAAGCAATGCTTGAGCAGGCTTCAGAGGTAATATTGCTCGCAGATCATTCTAAATTTGATAAGAAAGCTTTTGTACAGCTGGCGGATTTGGAATGTATAGATTATCTTGTCACAGATCAAAAACCAAGTGAAGAATGGGTAAAATTTTGTGAGAAAAATTCCATAGAGCTCATCTACTAGTGTTATGTTTCATTTAAGCAAAAATATGAAGCATAACACCCAGATATTAATTTTAGAGTAAGTATCCTGTATGGTCAGATACTTACTTTAAGAATGTGGGTGAGAAAAGTATATGAAAAAAGAGAGAAAAGCAATGTCAATAGTCAGAAAAATGCTTATTTCTGTTTTGGCAGGTTTTGTAGTTGGTTTTCTATGCTTATTTTTAAAAATCCAACTTATAAACAGCGGTAAAAGTCAGATCTGGGAAATAATAAACCAGATATTTTTTCAGGATATTACCGTTAAGGAAGGTATTAACGGAATAGGATTATTCTTTATAATAGGAAATATTTTTATGAGTGCCCTGCAGCTGGGAATAGTTCCTTTGGTATTGGTATCATTAAGTCTTGCAATGTGCAGCATAGCTCAGGGAAATAAATTAGGCAAAATTGCCGGGAAAACTATTTTATGTTTTGTAATATTTTATTTTGTCGGAGCTGCTTTGGCAGGGACAATAGCTTATACAGTAAAGAGCTACGGACTATTTAATGTCAGTATTCCTGCTGTATCGCTGGAAAACTCTGTTACAATGGAACCCTATAATCCGTTAACCGTAATTATTAATGCAGTACCAAATAATCTGGCTTCGGCCTTCAGCTCCAATAACCAGATTTTATCAGTAGTGGTAGTAGCAATAGTAATCGGACTTTGTATGCAGAAAATTCCGGAAAAGACAAAGAGCTTAAGGGAGTTTTTACAAGCCGTCTATGATATCATACAGCTGTATTTGGATTTTTTGATAAATAAAATAGCTCCGGTTGCTATTTTTTGTATGATAGCCAGAACTTTTGCCATATATGGAGTAGAATATTTAAGACCAATAGCAGCATTTGTTATAACAGGTGTTCTTACTGGCATTTTTCTTGTATTAACTATTTATCCTATCGGGATTTTTATTACAACAGGTTTAAGTCCCTGGAAGTTTATGAAAAAAATATGGAAGGTAGGCCTTTTTGCTGCCGCAACTAACTCATCAGCAGCTACTTTGCCGCTGAATATAAGGACCTGTACAGAAGAACTGGGATGCAGTAAGGAGATTACCAGTTTTGTGCTTCCGACCGGTATGACTATTAACATGAACGGAACCACTGTTATGCATATGATAGCGACAACCTTTATTGCAACATCTGCCGGTATAGACATAACACCTTCACAGCTTGTTATGGCGGCTTTGATTTCTGTTACCACAGCAATGGGATGCCCTGCAATTCCTGTGGCCGGAACAACGATGATATTTGCGGTACTTTCCGGACTGGGATTTACCAGTGATGCATGTATGATCGGTTATGCCCTTGTATTGGCAATGAATTACCCAGTGGGTATGGCTGTTATAACAATGAATGTAGTGGGGGATGCAGCGACAAATGTAATTGTGTGTGCACAGGAAGGTGAATTAGACAGGGATATTTTTAATGATAATTTACGTATCGCAGAAAATAATTAAAATATTATCTTCAAAATTATTTTTACATTAGACTTCTTTTGAAACTCGGTGCTGTGATTTATTTAACTAGATACAGATCACTGCACTTAATACAAAAGAGTTTGAAATCAAAAAACTTTAATATCTAAACAGTCTGGATAATGGTTTCAAAAGATGTCTATTGAATTTTTCATAGTATGATACAGTTATTTTAATTTATTAGTATAAACAAATTTGTTTTGAAAACGTACTTTTAAGGTATGTATTTTTTAATTAATGATTTTTCTGAAAATTTTTCAGATTATTTACATTTAAAGACAGCAGCTATTTTTTGTGTTTTATTTAGAATCAGAAATAGCGTAAAATAAAAAGGAACTGTTCAAAATGAAATTTCTTCAAAATTTTAGCTCAAAAATATAATATTGAGTATCTGAATTTTAAAAGAGATTTATTTTAAATACAGTTCCTTTTCCTTTATTTAGGAAATAATGGCAGTTAATGATTATAGAAGATTATTCCAGATTCGCATGTCTGGCAAACATCTGTTCTTCAGTCTGCCCGGTTTCTCTTTTCAGATCAATTATCATACTGTCATAGATCAGCCAGCTTAACTGTTCAAATGAGTTTCCCTTCGGCTGTATAGAATCCAGCTCTTCCTGTTCATTATCAGCTTTAGAGGTAACACCCGGAATTTGAATAATTACATCTGCAAAGCTTCCTATGGTATTCTCAGGAAATATAGTCAGAGTAACAAGCTTAGCCCCCTGGCTTTTAGCTTTTTTTGCCATACTGACAAGGCTTGCAGTATTTCCTGATCCTGAGCCTATAACAATAAGGTCTCCTTTTTGTATAGAGGGAGTAGTTGGTTCACCTACGAAGTAAGAGTGAAATCCCAGATGCATAAGTCTGTTTGCAAAGCCTCTTGCTGCAAATCCCGAACGCCCGGCACCTGCTATAAATATTCTGCCGGCTTCTTTGATTAATTTTTCAGCTTCTATCAGCTGGTCGTTATCAATTACTTTAGCATTCTCTGCTAATTCCTGTATAATAAGTTTCAGGTTTCTACATTCTGTCATATGATTTCCTCCGTTTTTATTGAGATTTTTTTATGGCTTCTTTTATAAGACGTGCTTCTTCCACGGGATCTGCTGCACGTGTGATTGCGCTTCCCACTATTATTATATCAGGTTTTAGTGCTACATATTTATCTATTGTTTTACTGCTGATTCCGCCTGCAACAGCGATTTTAGCTTTTTTGGTGCAATCTGTCATAACCTTAAGATCATCAAGAGGTGTTCTGCCTTCAGCCTGCTGGTCGGCACCTGTATGAACAGCCAGTATATGTGCACCTAATTCCTCCATTTGTGTAACTTTAGCCGGTATATTGTCTACACAGATCATATCAACGACAACTTTTTTACCAAAATCTTCCGCGGCTCTTACACATTGTTTTACTGTAGCGATATCTGTAACACCGAGTACGGTAACATATTCAGCCCCGGCTTCAAATGCCAGCTGTGATTCATAATAACCCCCGTCCATTATTTTTTCATCCGAAAGAATTTCTTTGTCGGGAAATTTCTCCTTGAACTTTCTTACTGCATTCATGCCCGAATCAATAACAAACGGAGTCCCTATTTCTATAATATCCACATAATCAATGACTTTTTCCGCGAAAGCCAAAGCATCCTCAAGTTTGTGTTCGTCCAAAGCTAATTGTAATTTCATGTTATTCTCCTATCTGATTTAGTATTTTTATTAATGGTTTTAATGATTTGATTTAAAAAAAATTTTGCTTATAAATAAAAGGTATTTTGAAAATACCGGAATATAACTATCGTCAGTAATATAACCTGTTAATAATTTTTCATTCCTACAGGACTTGCCGGAAATTCCAGAAGATCCTTTATTTCATCATCAAGATCAACAATAGTAAGAGAAGCACCATTCATATCAAGGGAAGTAACAAAGTTTCCTATATAAACCTTATATATTTTGTGCCCTTTATCCTTTAGTATTTTTTCCACCTTATTATATAAAACATACAGCTCCATGACAGGAGTACTTCCAAGCCCGGAAATCATAACAGCAAGCTCTCTTTTGTCATTAAAAGCGAAGTCTTCAAGTATTCTGCCTGTGATATCTTCTGCAATGCCGTCAGCTGTTTTAAGTTTCTCTTTTTTTATTCCCGCCTCGCCGTGATGTCCGACTCCTGTTTCTATTGTTCCGTCTTCTATCTGGAAATTTGGTTTTCCTACTGCAGGAATAGTGCATGGTGATAAGCCTACACATATACTTCTTGTTTTGTTCACTATATTTTCTGCAGATTTTATTACTTCATCAATACTGCCGCCTAAAGCAGCTCTTGCCCCGCCTGCTTTCCACATAAAGAATCCGCCTGCGATACCATGTCGTTTCTCTTTTGTTTCTTTGGGAGAAGAGGCAATGTCATCATTGGCAACGATATATTTTACGGGGATATCTTCATCATCTGCCATTTGTACTGCCATCTTTACATTCATATTATCCCCGGCATAGTTTCCGAATAGTATCGCAACTCCTTTTCCTTTATCAGCCTCCAGAATCGCATCATAGAATGCCTGTGCAGGAGGAGAAGAAAAGACTTCCCCCACAGCCGCGGCATCAAGCAGACCGTCTCCGAGATATCCCAGAAATGCCGGTTCATGACCGCTTCCGCCGCCTGTAACCAATCCTACTTTATCAGTATTGGAAGCCTTTGTAAACTTTATTACACGGTCATTTTTATCTGACAGTTCTGTTTCAGGGTTTGCTTTTACGAATCCCGAAAGCATATCCTCTACAATAAGATCAGGATCATTAACAAATCTTTGCATTTCTACCTCCTATTAATTCATTAGTTCTACAGCAGTATCAGCAATTGCCCGTAAAATTATATAACATGATGCCGCACCGGCATCCAGATGACCCCGTGAACGTTCACCCAGCCTGCTGCTTCTTCCTAATCGGGCAACCATATCTTTAGTAGACTCCAGTCCTTTTTCAGCTTCTGAAATCATATTCTTAAGGCAGATATTAAAATCATAATTTTGTTCAACAGATTTTTTGTAAGCTGAGACAGCCGGATCAAGAACATCAATTAGTGTTTTATCTCCCGGTTTTGCATCAGTTATCATGGAAAGATTTGAATATGCTTTTTCAAGTATGGACAATATAATATTTTTATCAATTATTTCTGCCTTTTTTGAAGCTGCGTAGAGACCGCGGAAAAAGCTTCCGTATAACGGTCCCATAGAACCTCCTATTTTACTTACAAGTACATCACTTATAATCAGAAAACCTTCACTCATTGATGCTGACTTTCTGCTGTTTATTTCTTCCTCAGCAATAGTAAAGCCTTTGCTCATATTTATGCCGTGATCACCGTCACCTGCTGCACCGTCAATTTCACTGAGATATGCACGATTAGATTTTACTGCTTTGATTATGCCGGATACTATTTTTATTCCATCATTGTTTGAGAATGTCATTAAAGACCTCCTGTGGCTGTACAGCTGTGAGATTTCTTTTTTTCACTTAATATTTTATAATTTTCGACTATTTTTTTATGGAGCTTTGAATCGGCCGGGATGCTTGTATAAAAGCTTACTGATTCCTCGATACCATGTTCCTTTATATGAGCCTGAAGCTCTGAACTTTGCTTATCTTCCGAAATGTCATATAAAAGTGCTGCTGCAATGCCTTCGATCAGTCTGTCATTTTTCAGTCCTCTCTCCTCACATTGAATACAAGGTCCTGTAAGCCTCTCTCCGGCTTTTAGTTTTCGAATGGGATTTCTCGAGACTCTGCTTATATAGTCAGTAATTCCCGGAGTTTTGAACCTGTTAATGACAAAATCAATATAATTATTCAGCTCGTCAATACTAAAATTATATTTTTGAGCAATAAGAGCACCGATTTCCTGCATTACTTCCCTTACTGAAGAAGTAAAATTCTCATTTTCGAATACCTCCTGCATAGTTGTAAAACCGCAGATATGTCCCATATATCCTGCCCAGGCATGACCGCCGTTTATTATGAACAGCTTTCGTTCTATATATTTATCCATATTTTCCGTGTAAACAGCTCCTTTTACAGGCTCTGATTCCGGATCTGTAAGCTTGCTTTTTTCGATAACAAGTTCATGGGCGAGACCAATATCCACACTTTTTACACCGTTTCTTTCAGAAGCAAGAACCATACGGTCTACAGCTGTATCCGGAAATGCTGCTGCTTTGTCCAGCATATCTTCAGTAAAATCGGCATCCAGCTTTAATACTTCATTTTTTAGAATAGAACCATTGTGAATAGCATTTTCACAAGTCAGAACATCTAATCTGCCAGCTTCTTTCTCAGCTCTTTTTTTCAGTCCTGCCAGAAGAGGAACAGCAACTCCGGGAAGATTGTCGACCCACACAGAAACGGTAACCAGTTCTGCATCGGTAATTTCTCCGGCAATTTTATCTGTATCAGTAAGAAGAACAGCTTTTACATTATCTATTGTTTTCTTTTTATAATTTTCTTCAATAATATAAAGATCATAAGAATTTGTTTTGTTTATCTGCTCTACTATATTTTTATCTATATCAACCAAAACTATTTCATAGCCTGTATCATGAAGCAGGTCTCCGATAAATCCTCTTCCGATACTTCCTGCACCAAAATGTACTGCTTTTTTCATAAAAATAACCTTATTAATAACAATGCTGTATTGTTATTACCTTTCTTTATTATTATCAAGACCCTGCATATGTTAATAGAGAGTACGCAAAGTATTTCAGGGTCTTTCACTGGAATATTGATATATTTAGAGTTAATTTTTAAAGAAGTCCTGTAACAGCTCCTATAAGGGAAACAGCCAGTATAATCAGCATAATCATAATCATTTTCTGGTTCTTGTTATTCAGCCACCAGTAAATCCCCAAAACAGCCGCAAGGGGCAGCAGACCGGGTACAATTCCGTCGATTACATTCTGCAGTATAAACGGCTCATTTCCTTTACCAAAGTTTATAACAACAGGAGTAGAGAGTTTTACATATGTAGATGATAAGGCACCCATCATAAATAGCCCGAGTGTACTGGCACCAAGAATTAACTCTTTGATACGGCCGGAATTTAATATATCTCTGATGGAAGAACGTCCGGCCTTATATCCGTAAACTGAAAGATTCAGTCCGATAGCTATCTGAATAACAGGCAGAGCCAGCAGTACAAAACACCCTATAGGATTTCCCGTAGCGGAAAGAGTAGCAGCAAGTGCGAAAATAATCGGTTTTAGAGTAGCCCAGTCTATAGAGTCTCCGATACCTGCAAGTGGTCCCATAAGTCCGGTTTTCAAACTTGTTATTGTTTCGTCCTCTATAGGTTCTCCGTTTGCTTTCTGTTCTTCCATGGCAATAACAATTCCGTTTATGAGTGAACCAAAAACAGCTTCTGTATTATAGAATACAAGGTGTCTCTGGAGAGCTTTTGAAAGATCCTCTTTATTAGGATAGAGCTTTTTCAGAACAGGAACCAGAGCTGAGCAAAGTCCCACTGCCTGAAGACGTTCATAAGAAATACCCATTTCACATGTCATGTAATATCTCAGCCAGTGGCTTCTTACATCTTTTATGGTAATTAATTTTTTTTCTTCATTTTCCATAGTTATGCCTCCTCACTTTTTCTTTTATACATAGTAATCAGAAGAACCGCGCATAATCCAAATATTGCTGCTCCTATTACAGGCATTCCGCTGAATCTTATCATGAAATATCCTATAAAGAACCATGGAAGCATTTCTTTTCTCCCTATTACAAACATTGTAAGAGCGAATCCCAGAGCCGGAAGAAGACCTCCTGCTACGCTGAAACCATGAATAATCCATTGCGGAACTGTATCCATAAAAGATTTTACAGCATCTGCACCGTATAAATTAGCCAGAAAAGGAATCGGAAAACGCATAAAAAAGCTTAGTAAAGTAGGGTATAATACGTTACACAGAGTAATTTGTCTGGTATTTCCTTCTTCTGCATATTTATCAGCCATGTGAACAAAAATTACATTAATTGTTTTTCTGAGCTGATCCACAAAAACACCCATTACACCCACGGGAACAGCAATTGCTATGGCTAATTCAGGAGAAAGCCCGGATTTTAGAGCAATAGGGATTGCAATAAGTCCTGCCAGACAGTCGTCGGCCGGAAGATTAGAGCCTGCTGCCACTAAACCAATGTATAAAATCTGCACTGCAGCTCCGATAATAACTGCCTGCTTTACATCTCCCATGATGAGCCCGATCAAAAGTGCCGAAAACAGCGGCTGACGTATTGCATGGGTAATGGCATATCCCACGTCAGTTTTCATAATCCAATAATAAATTCCTGTAAAAATACTTACTATTAACATATTATCCTCTCACTTTCTTAGAAGCTTTTTCTAATGATAATTTTTGTTCCTCAGGAGTAACCTGAAATGAGACCTCAGCTCCTGAATTTTGGATAGCGGTAAGATTTTCAACATCCGCAGCATCAATGGAAATACCTTTTACTACAGAGGTTCTTCCGTTTCCGCTTCCAAGTCCGCCGACCTGCACCTGTTTAAACGGAATACCCAGATCTACTGTATCTCTTGCATCCTTGATATTTTTGAAAAGAACCAGCACATTTCCTGAAGCATATGCATTATTTTTAGCCTGTGTGACAAAATCTTTTATGGAAAGAACATTGACCTTCATACCGGGCGGTGCAGCCATGATATATATTTCAGCCATATATTCGTCTTTAGACAGCTGATCATTAACCACTATGATTTCTTTAGCAGAGATAATATTACTCCACTTTGTAATTACCTGTCCGTGAATAAGTCGGAAATCAACACGAACCAGCTTGATACCGTCTATCATTTTTTCCTCATCTCCTCCATAATTTTTCTTATATCTGATATACCGGCAGTTCCGGCAGAAATCAATCTTTCGGCCATAGTGCCGCAGCTTTGTGAATCTTCACATTCTTCGGGAGTTCTGCTCATCTCTGCTTCAATAAGAATAGGAAAATTAACACCGCTGATTACTGTATAATTCTTTCTGGGTGCATATATGGCAGCAACATTGGACGGAGTCCCGCCATATAAATCTGTTAAAATAATTGTATTATCCGGAGCTTTTTCAAGGATTTCGGCAAGCTCCTCCGAAAGTTCCATAGGATCAGTACCCTCATTCAGAGAAAGGCAGTAAACGTCCTTAAGAGGTCCTAAAACCAATTCGGCACTTTTTTTCAATTCTGTTCCAAAGTTACCGTGTGTCATAATAATTATCCATGGATAAGTATTCATAAATCTCCTCCAATCTTAATAAAATAATTATCCTCTTGATTTTCCGCCAGTAATATTAATTATTGTACCTGTTATATATGATGAACGGTCTGATAAAAGATAAGTTACCAGATCTGCGATTTCATCCAGCTTTCCTACTCTTCCAAGCGGAAGTGTCTTTTGATAATCAGGAGAAACATCAGAAGATTTTACGCCTCTTGCATATGCGAATTCAGCTACATGCTCTGCGTTTCCCATAGGTGTAGGCTCATTGATCCCCGGTGCTACGCCAACCACTCTGATATTAAATCTTCCCAGTTCTTTTGCCCATGAAAGAGTGAATGCATTTAAAGCGCCTTTAGTAGCAGAATAGATACTCTGTCCAAGAGATCCTTCATTGCCAGCTTCAGAACTTATATTCACAATAACGCCGCTCTTTTGTCCAATCATAATCCGGGCAGCTGCCTGTGAGCAAAAAAAGGCTCCTTTCAGATTAACACTTGTCATAAAATCAAAATCTTTCTCGCCTGCTTCGCGTTTAGGGTCATTATTGTAATAATCTACAAGGAGACGCGGACCGTGTACTGCGGCATTGTTTACCAATCCGTCAATTTTTCCGAATTTTTTCACTGTTTCTTCAATCAAAGAATCCACTTCTGTTTTTTTGGAAATATCGCATGTAAAATGGAAAACATTTTCTTTTGAAGCCAGGTCGTCATTTTTACTTTTATCTGCGATTACGACTGTAGCACCTGCGGTAAGCAGATCTTCGACAATGTGCTGTCCGATTCCCATGCTTCCTCCAGTAACAATAATAATTTTTCCAGTCATATCCAGCCATGTGTTACCCATAAAAAATACCTCCTTAAATTTTCACACATAATGACGTCATGACGTCATATTGTCTTTGATGTTATGCTAGCATAATTTTGAATATATGTCAACGTAAAAATTTGATTTATGCTTAAAGTGAGAAATAAATGAGTTAAATGAGATATCTTGATTTATTTGAAAATACCTGTTAAACTATTTAAAAAGTAAGTAATAAATGTTACGAAAGGAAATATTATCGAATGGATAAGCCTAAAATTGATAAATTAAGCCATACTCCGTTATATGCACAGGTAAAGGATGACATGAAAGAGAAGATAAATTCAGGAATTTTACATGTAGGCGATTATCTTCCTTCAGAATTTAAGCTAATGGAGGAATATAATGTAAGCAGAACGACTATAAGGCAGGCTATAGATATACTGGTACAGGAAAATTATCTGGCGAGAAAACGGGGAGTAGGAACTCTTATAGCAAAGCCCAAGACTGACTACTGGGATCTGTCGGAGCTTAGAAGTTTTGATGAGGAAGCCCAGAGAAAAGGGATGGTCAGCAGAACAAAGCTGATAAACTTCAGCACAGTAAAATCTGATGATGAATTAGCTGATATTTTTGGAGGAAGCGAGAAAGATTTTTATAAGCTGGAAAGACTTAGATATATTGACGAATCTCCATTGGAGCTTGTTACGACGTATATTCCGAAAAGTCTTGCAGCGAATCTGGAAAAATTTGATTTCTCGAATAATTCATTATTTGATATTCTGTACAAATACTATAATGTCAAAGTAAATTATGCGGAAAAAACTTTTACGGCGATAAATGCCGACAAAGAAGATTCAAAAGCTTTGGAAATAAAGCAGGGAACTGCAATTCAGCTTGTCAAAACAGTGACATTTGATGCTGATTATAATCCTGTAGAGTTTTCTGTTTCGAGAGACAGAGGTCTTATTTCAAAATTTAAGATATCGCTAAGCAGAAAAAAGAACAGATAATATAACTTTCTCTCAGATATAAAAAACTTTTATCAGGTATCAGGGAAATAGATAAATCAGGGAACGATATTTGTTTAACAAAAATTTATAAAGAAATTTTGGGAAATAAACAAAAATAATCGTTTTCTTTTTGTTTTGCAGTAATATCAATAAAACAAATATTTTGACTTATAAAAAAAGCTGTATTATTGAAAGGATAAAGACAGAAAATTTAATTTCTGTGCATACTTTATCAAGAATACAGCTTTTTGCTTTATTAATTATTAACAAATATTGTTTCAAAAACAAAATGTTCATATACATGTTTAGTGACAGAATATTCAAAAATATCCCCGTCATCAAGATAAACCTTCTTTTCCAGCTCGATACTGAATTTATCATTTTTTATATTAAGAAGTTCCTTTTCTTCCTTGGTAAATTCTTTTCCTCTGATAAAAATATGTCCAGTTTTTATCTTTAGTTTTAGTATATCCTGTATATAATTATAAATAGAGTGTTCTAAATGCTTAGGTTCAAGACCTTTTATCAGGGAAAGGGGCATATAGGTATATTCTATTGAATAAGGCTGTTTATTTATATACCTTATTCTCTCTATATGATAAATATAATCATCCTTGATATTCAAGATATCTGCAATTCTTTCTGACGGTTTTTCTATAATAAATTTTACTATTTTTGATTCCACATTTTTTTCGCCGTATTTATCAGTAAGATTGGATGTAGGTTCTATAATAAATTCATTATTCAGGATAGAGTGTCTTTTTACATAAGTACCGGAACCCCTTCTTCTCATAAGCATCCCTTCACTCTCAAGAAGACCGAGGGCTTTTTTTACTGTAAGCTTACTGCAGCCGTAGATTTTGGCAAGCTCTGTTTCAGTGGGAAGTTTCGTATCAATTTTATATTTATTATTATTTATTTTATTTTTTACATCATTATATATATACATATATTTTATTTTTGGTTCCATAAAGTCCTCCTTTGATAGTGAATTATATCATATAAAATGAAATAAAACAAAAAGTATATACTTTTACAAAAAAGTATTGCTTTTTAAAAAATTGGGTGTTATAATTTCTATAATTATGAGATAGGAGGTATTTATGGAAAAGAAAATAGTATTTCCTGAGAATTTTTGGTGGGGCTCAGCATGGTCCGCAGAACAGTCAGAAGGAACAGGGGATACCGGAAAAGCAGAAACTATATGGAAACGCTGGTTTAGCGAAGAACCAAACAGGTTCTATGACAGAATAGGACCAGATGTAACTACTGATCATTTTAACCGTTACAAGGATGACATAAGACTTATGAAAGAAACAGGGCATAATTCTTTCAGACTTTCTTTATCATGGGCACGTTTATTTCCTGACGGAGGAAGAGGAGAAATAAACAGAAAAGCTGTTGATTTTTACAGGGACTTAATGAGCGAAATGATAAAAAATGATATAAAGCCTTTTATAAATCTATATCACTTTGATATGCCGATGAAATTACAGGAGCTGGGAGGCTGGGCATCACGTGAAACAGTGGAAGCTTATGTTAATTATGCAGTTTCATGCTTTAAGGAATTTGGTGATCTTGGTTATCACTGGTTTACATCCAACGAACCTCTCGGTCCTATTTTAGGAACATATCTCGAAGACTTTCATTATCCGAATTTTATAGATTTTAAAGAAGGAGCACAGGCAGCTTTTTACACAATACTGGCACATGCAAAGGCTATAAAAGAATTTAAGAAGCTGAATTTGAAGTCAAAAATAGGAGTTATATTAAACCTTAGTCCTACATATCCGAGAAGCAGCAATAAATGGGATACAGAAGCAGCGGAAACCGCAGATGCATTTTATACCAGAAGCTTTCTTGATCCTATGGTAAAAGGGACTTTTAATAAAAAACTGGTATCTATACTGAAAGAATACGATCAGATGCCTGATTATACAGAGGAAGATCTGAAAATAATATCTGAAAATACTGCACAGATTCTGGGGCTTAATTATTATGAGCCGAGAAGGGTGAAAGCCAGATTAACAGCTGTTAATAAAAACAGTCCTTTTCTGCCTGAATGGTTTTTTGAACTTCATAATATGCCCGGAAAGAGAATGAATATATACAGAGGCTGGGAAATATATGAAAAAGGGATTTATGATTTATGTATGGATATAAAGGAAAACTACGGCAATATAGAATCGTTTATTTCTGAAAACGGAATGGGAGTAGCAGATGAAGAGAGATTTCTCGGAGAAAACGGACAGATTATTGATGAATACAGAATAAATTATATAAAAGACCATCTGGCATATCTGTATAAAGCAGTAAATGAAGGATGCAATATAAAGGGATACCACCTGTGGACATTTATAGACTGCTGGTCATGGATAAATGCATATAAAAACAGATACGGGCTCGTTTCGCTGGATCTTGTTACACAAAAAAGAACAATAAAAAAGAGCGGGGAATTTTTTAAAAAGATGACGGAAGAAAACGGCTTTCTATATGATACTGATAAGTTAGTATAATAAAAATTCGGAGGGAAAATATGAAAAAAGATAAAAAAAGAATATCTGATTATTTTGGAATGGTAGCTGTAAAACTGGGCGGACAGATTCATCTGAGATCTCTCAGGGACGGCTTTGCATCTATTATGCCCTTTATGATTCTGGCAGGGTTTGTAATATTTATTAATTATGTTATTTTAGAACCGTCAGGATTTATGGGGAAAATAATAGATCCAAAAATTCTTACAAGGCTTCAGGAAATAGGAAGCTCGGTTTCAAACGGAACACTCGGCATAATAACAATCATTGTTACTGCGTCTGTTTCATATCATCTAAGCCAGAACAGAAATTTTGATAATGTACTTGCATCAGTATTAGTAAGCTTGTCTACACTTTTTGTCGTAACTCCTTTTATGAGTACGTTTAAACCTGAAGGGCTGAATGAAACCTTTGCTGTAAATGGTGTTATTCCTGTGAATTATACAAATGCTACTGGTATGTTTGTAGGAATTATAGTCGGTCTTTTTGCTACTGATATATTTATAAAGCTTTCGGCAAATAAAAAGCTTCAGATAAATATAGCGGGAGATATACCGCCGGCAGTAATTAAATCATTTAATGTACTGATCCCTATTATGATAAATGTAATTATCTTTGCAATAATATCGTTTTTATTGAATCTTCTGTTTAAGTTAGATTTTAATCAGCTGATTTCCATGCTTATAACAAAACCTTTAAGCCATGTGACAACAAGTCTTTTCGGATTTTTATTTTTAATGTGTCTGGGAAATCTGTTTTTTGGATTTGGGATTCATCAGGCTGTTATATCCAATCCTCTGCTGGATCCGTTTCTGCTCCAGAATATGCAGGAAAATATGCTGGCATATGCGAATCATCAGCCCATACCTCATATAATAACTTCCGCATTTAAAGATGTTTTTGGTATAACAGGAGGTTCGGGCAATACAATAGCTCTTCTTATAGCGATCTTTATTTTTGGAAGAAGAAAAGATTATAAAGATGTTGCTAAAATGTCATTTATGCCAGGTTTATTCAATATAAACGAACCGGTGATTTTTGGACTGCCTATAGTTTTTAATCCGTTCCTTATTGTACCGTTTGTAATAGCACCGGTATTTTCTCTGCTTACTGCTTATTTTGCCACTTCAGTAGGACTTATAAATCATGTAGTGGTACAGATTCCATGGACAACGCCTCCGGTTATTTCAGCATTTCTTGCTACAGGTGGAGACTGGCGTGCAGCAGTACTGCAGTTAGTGATTATTATAATTACTATATTTATATATCTTCCTTTCCTGAAAATGGACGAACGCATGTCAAAAATTAATAAGGATGATATTTCCTGAAGCAAAAGAATAAAATTTTAAAATAAAAAGAGAATCTAAGCAATAAATCTGGTTTTTTCGGTGCCGGTCTGTATACTTTGTTTTTTAACAGGGAAACAGACCGGTTTTTATATGTATCATATTTGCTGTCATTGGACAAAATATGGCTTTATGTTGTATAATAAGTAAAAGTTTAAACGGATAAAACAGTATTTTGCAGAATATTATACAAAATATTTAATAAATTAAAGAGAGGAAAAGCGGATATGAAAAAAATATATTTTTTATTTGTATTTTTACTGTTTGTATCGTGCGGCAGAAAAACAGGGACAGAAATGGTAGGAGATACAGCAGAGTTTATTGCGTATATTCCCGGAACAAGGCTTATCGTAGCAGGAGAGAGTCTGAATCCTGATTATATTTTTGAGGTAGGCTTAGATCAGAAAATATATCTTTTGGAAAATAAAAGCAATACTGTAATTGATAATCCGGAAGAAAAATACAGGGAAATTTTGACAGAAATAAGAGAAGAGCTCGCGGCAAACAGGAAAATAACAAGATGTAAAAAAGAAAAAAGTATGTGGATAGGTGAAATGGGACTGAGACTTACTGTAGAAGGAGCTATCAGCGGAAATAAAGGTCAGATACTTGCGTGTTATCATAAAGGAAATAAGACTCTTATAAATCCGAATTATCAGGTGAGAACAGACCTTCCTCTTGTGGAAGTGAGAATCGGGGAAAAATATTATGAAATAGCTTCTTATACAGCTGTTCTCAGCTATAATAACAGAACTTTACAATAATTTATCTCTGAAAAAATATATGGTTATAGCGGAATATTTTCGGTATATCGTATTATTTCTTATTTTTCCCGGTTATTTATTACAAAGAAACCAGCTGAAACGGAGTAGTGATAAAATTGAAAAAGAAAGTGATGAATAAGAAAAAGACTAAACTGACAATATATATAGTACTCAGAGTAATTGTGGTGGCAACAATGATAAGGGAGATATTTCTACAGGACTGGCACAGTGTATTTATGTGTATACTGACTTTGATACTTTTTTTAATACCGAGTATAATAAAAAAAAGGCTGATGATTCAGTTTCCTACATTATTGGAGAGTATAGTGGTATTGTTTATATTTTCGGCAGAGATACTCGGAGAGATACATAATTTTTATGGATTATTTCCGTACTGGGATACCATGCTTCATACTATAAACGGTTTTCTTTGTGCTGCAATAGGATTTTCACTTATAGATATTCTAAACAGGAGTGAAGAATTTTATATAAAAATGTCACCGCTTTTTGTGGCTCTTGTAGCATTTTGTTTTTCTATGACAATAGGTGTGCTCTGGGAATTTTTTGAATTCTCGGCAGACCGGTATCTTAAAACGGATATGCAGAAAGACCGTATAGTACAGGTGGTTTCCACTGTTGAGCTGGAGCCCGAAGGAAAGAATATACCTGTAGTAATCAGAAATATTAAATATACAGAGATATATTCGGGCAATGATGAAAATAACCTGACAAAAACGGTAATAAAAGGCGGATATCTGGATATAGGCATTATTGATACAATGAAAGACCTTATAGTAAATTTTATAGGTGCTGTTGTTTTCTCCATATTCGGGCTTCTTTATATAAAGAATCGTGATAAATATAAATTTGCAGCAAAATTCATACCGATAATGTATAAGGAAAAGACATAGCTTCAAAATTTATTTGTATTTTAAATTCGGATATGATATATTAGAACAGTAAACTTAAGGAGATGGAGCTCTCCGCGGTGTATGCCGAAACCACATGTTTTTCATGTTAATAGCTTCTGCAGCGTTTTTTTGTTGTGGAAGCTATTTTTTATTTTTCTACGGGAGGCGGATAATACTATGGCACTTAGTATGGCATTTATAGTTTTGGCAGGATTACTGCTGAATTATATATTTACAAAATTAAAATTACCGGGTTTTTTGGGAATGATTATTCTCGGGGCAGCAGCAGGACCTTACGGCTTTAATATTCTTGATAAAAATCTTATTGAAATATCGGGAGAACTGCGGACAATTGCATTAATAATAATTTTACTAAGAGCGGGTCTTGGTATTGACAGAAATGAACTGAAAAAGGTCGGTCCGCTTGCAGTGAAATTCTCCTGTATTCCCGGATTTATAGAAGGATTTACCATTGCATTCATATCAATGAAGCTGCTGGGATTTTCATTTGTGGAAGGCGGTATGCTGGGATTTATAATTGCTGCTGTATCACCCGCAGTAGTGGTGCCTTTTATGATATTTCTTTCAGAAAAAGGAATAGGAATAAAAAAAGGAATTTCTACAATTATACTGGCAGGAGCCTCAGCAGATGATGTTTTTGCAATAACATTATTTACTGTATTTCTGGGACTTTATGGAGGAAGCAGAGTAAATCCTATTTTGCAGCTTTTGGGAATTCCTTTGTCTATAATTCTTGGGATAGCTGTGGGAATAGGTGCGGGACTAATACTGGTAAAAATTTTCAGGAAATTTCACATAAGGGATACTAAAAAAGTACTGATTATATTGTCTATTTCAATTTTTTTAAAGGGTATGGAGAATTTTCTTCATGACAAAGTAGAGATTGCTTCGCTTATTGGAGTAATGACAGTCGGAGTTGTTATATTGGAAAAACTTCCGGAAGCAGCAGAGCGTTTGTCAAAAAAATTCAATAAAATATGGGTTTTTGCCGAACTGCTGCTTTTTGTTCTGGTCGGAGCCCAGGTAAATATACATGTAGCTCTGAATGCCGGACTTACCGGCTTTTTGATAATTCTCGCTGGACTTGCAGGAAGAAGTGCAGGTGTTTATATTTCTACAATTGGAAGTAATCTGAATATAAAAGAAAGATTGTTCTGCATTCTGGCATATATCCCTAAAGCTACTGTACAGGCCGCTGTAGGCGGAATACCGCTTGCAGCGGGAGTGGCTTCAGGGGATCTGATACTTGCTATAGCAGTGCTGGCAATTATTATTACAGCACCTGCAGGAGCATTAGCTATGAGTCTGTCGTATAAAAAGCTTCTGGAGTAGCATAAGTTTCTTACTAAAAAAACTGCCTTAAAACAAAATAAAGCTTTTGTATTTTAAGGCAGTTTTTATTTTTACAGAACATTTTTATCTAAAAAATATTCCATCTCATAGTCATCCATTATAAAGCCGTTTCCGATATCATTTGCACATTCGTTAAAGACTTCAAATCCCATTTTCTTATAAACAGCAATAGAATTTGTGTTATACTTATTAACTGTAAGATGTACACGAAGCGGTTTTTCTGATAAAAAAGGCTCTAAAGCGTATTTAAGAAGCTGTTTGGCAATGCCCTTACCGCGGAATTCCTTTTTTATATAAAATTTACTCAGAAAAACTCCGTCATTTTCCGGGACAATGCAGCAATAACCGGCATACTCGCCGTTATATTCCGCAAAAAAATACAGGTATCCGTTTTCTGACTGTTCTTTTACAGTATTTTCAGACTGAAAATTTCTCAGCATATATTCAATTTGTTCTTTACTGATAATTGAAATATAACATTCATTCCAGATTTCATCAGCAAGTATCTCAATAGTTTTATAATGCTCTGTTTTTTCAGCTTTTTTGATTATAATATTCATTTAGTCACCACCATAATAGATTTATTTTTAACGGTAAATTTGTCGCAGCTTCTTAAAAAGCGGTGTAAGTTGTGCGATCCTTACCTAATTTAATATACATGTTATCTAATTTCACTGCAATTTCAGAAGCTAAACTGTTATCATTAACAGACATGGCAGCATTTTGGACAGTGATAAGATAATGTTCCCTTGCTTCTTCATCAAGAGAAACCGTTGAGTTTTTATAAAAATCTAAAATTTCCTGATATTGTTCTAATTTTAAATGTGCTCTCATTCTATTGGCAATAATAATCGGATAACTTTCATTTTCTTCTGTTTCTAACCGGGCAAGTCTGATGACTTCTTCATAATGCTCTAAGTTATAGTGAAATCCTATAATCTCTCCCCTTACGATATCATACTGTTCAAATGACGGTGTTATTTTTGAAAATACTTCAAGGGCTTTTTGATAATCCTTATTTTCATAAGCCGTGATGCCGATTTCGACAAGTTCTTCATTCTTTTCCTGCTCATTCAGCTGTTTTTTATTCATGCTTCCTCCTGATTATATTCTTTTATCAAGTATATTATAACACAGAAAAATTATAACAGCATACTTTAAAATATGGAATATAATTATGAGCCTGTCTTTTTTATTTATATCAGTGCTTATATATGATTTTTCAGCTGTAATGACATATATAAAAATACTGGCTTGGTTTGTATGGTAATTAAAAAACACTGCCGATTTATTAAGCTGGCAGTATTTTTATATAGTGAGCAGTTTTTTTTCAAACAAGATATATTTTAAAAATTATTTTTTCTTGAATTCATTGAGCAAAATATTTAATGTGATGGAATAGTCAGCCTTTATATCACTTTTTCCTGCATTTACACTCCAGTCAAATGCAGCTCCGCGCAAAGAGGAAAAAAGAGCTCTGAAAATATAGTCAATACTGTATTCCGACTTGAATTCACCATTATTGGATGCTTCAGTAATATATTCCTTCAAAAAAGTATGCAGGGCTCCAGGAGGATTCGCAAAAATTTCATTATTCAGCGATAATGTAAGAAAATATTTAACAAATTTATATCCAAAGTATGTTATCAAATCAAGGTAGATATCTATAACTACAGATATCTTCTCCATAGGTGTTTTATTGTCAATTTTTTCAAATAATATTTTTAATGCTTCTGTTCCCAGCTGAATATGAAATATTTTAAATAGCTGTTCCTTTGATCCTATATGGCGATAAAAAGCTCCTATTGAGATGCCGGCCAGCTGACAGATTTCCCTGATAGAAATATCTTCGTAATCTTTCTGCTTAAATAATTCTTCGGCAGCTTTGATTATTTTGGTTCTTGTTTCATTATCTCCCATAAAGTTTCCCCTCTCTGTTTTCTACAATATGATATTATTATACCATATTTAGGTGATATAACAATATTATACTTTACGGTTCATTTTTTCAGGAATAATTTAAAACATTTGAAAAGTAAAAAAACTTAAAGAACAGAAAATATAATGTATCATAAAATCAGAAGCACAGAGCTTCTGATTTTGATTTTATATTTTATAAGGTTCTGATACAACAGATAAGGTAAATTAAGACCGCTGTTATATCAGTTAGGAAAAAATTACCTGAATTTATATATTTCTTATTTTTCAAAAGTCTATAAAAATTCATCTATTGTTTTCAGTGTATCCTTAATATGCTTGTCTAAAGAATTCCAGTCATTGTTTTTCAAAAAATCAGTTTTTATAAGACTTGAACCCATGCCCACACCAAGGTAGCCCATTTTGAAAAAAGACAGGATATTATCTTTGGTAACACCCCCTACAGCAATAAAATCAGCATTATTAAAGGGACCTTTCAAATTTTTTACATAAGTTTCCGAGAGATTTTCTGCAGGAAACAGTTTCAGAAGTCTAAAGCCGTAATTCAGACATAGTGCAACCTCACTGGGAGAAAAGACACCCGGAATAAGATTTATATTATTTTTTTGGGAATATTCAAGAATCTCTTCATTGACAGAGGGAGTAAAAATAAAATCCGGTTCTGTCTCTGAAGTTATCTTTTTCAGATCTTCTATATTCAAAATAGTTCCCGCTCCGATTTTAGCATTCGGATAATGCTCTTTCAAAAGTTTTATCTGCTTTATCGCATCATATGAATTATAAGAGACCTCAAAGGCATTAATATTATTATTAATGAGGATTTCGGCAGTTTTGACAATCTTACTTTCGTCTATATTTCTGAATATTCCAGTTATTTTAGAATTTATCATATATTTCACCCTATAGTTTATTATTTGTTAAAAGACTTACAGCCTTACAGATTTCGTCAGCAAACTCCTCAAACATCTTTTGCCCTTTTTCTTTACCGGCAGCGGTAGCATCTCCAAAAACACCGCTTTTACTTATATCTCCGAGTATTTCACTGGTATGTGAATATAACGGGGGATAGTCCGGATATTCCTTTACTGCTTTTGTCATATCTACAAGCCTGTCATTTTCTGCAAGCATAAGTGAAGTTTCAAATTCCTCCGCATGAAACAGACCATTTTGTATTTCTGTTTCACAATATTTTTTATAAATTTCAGAAAAATTTGGATAGAAAAAGTAAAGTATTTTCATATCAGTCTGGTATTTCATTTCTCTTACAGTATATTTCAGGGATTGATTATTGGCATCATGTCCGTTAATTATAATTAAAAGTTTTGTTCCGTATGTCTCCACACTTTTGGCTATGTCTTTTAAAACTGTTTTAAAATGCTCCTGTTCCAGAGTTATAGTCCCGGGAATTTTGTGCCATACCCATGAATAACCGTAATAAAGTGCAGGAATTATAAGTGAGTTTATTCTCGGGGCAACTATTCTTGCAAGGGCTTTTGCAAGAATAGTATCAGTACCCAGAGGCAGATGAAAACCATGCTGTTCGGTAGAACCTACAGGAAGAATCATAACAGGGTTTTTGACAAGATGCTCTTCTACTTCGGTTCTTGTCATAAATTCTATTTCAAAATTTTTCATTTTAATCATACTCCTTAGAACTGTGCAAGCCAGTCAGCAGGGTTTTTCAGGAAAATTTTTGCTATTATTTCATTGCTGATACCTTCAGCCTGCATTCTAGGAATGAATTTTTTTATTATAAATTCAAATCCCGGTCCGCCTCCATATGAATGAAGATAAGACTGACGTCCCATATCACCTGAAATAAGAAGCTTATCTTCAAAACCAGCATCTATTATACCTTTGATAAGCTCTATACGCGTGCTGTCGGGATAGTATTTTACTTTACCGACTCCGTCGAACTGAACATACGCTCCTCTTTTTAAAAGTTCCAGATGATAAAATAAATCAGCATTTCGATCTGAGTGCCCGACTGCTACTTTAGTCAGATCGACATTTTCTTCTTCAAGTATGTCAAGCATCTCCATTCCCATTGTACCGGCTTCTGTATGAAGCCATACAGGAGCTCCGGTAATAACAGCTGCCTTTCCTATGGCAATAGTCGTCTTTTCCTCGAGCGGGTGAATCAGGTTATACCATGCACCGCCTTTTAGAAAACCTGCTTTGGAATCTGTTCCTTCGGCACCGTTCATAACATCACCGGTAAGTATTTCAGTGATTTCCTCTATACTTTTTTCAGAAACCCATTCAGGGTAATAAATGTGTTTATTAAATCCTGTAGTGAAAACTACATTTATTTTGGAATCAACAGACATTTGCCGCATTTGTTTTACACTTCGTCCGTAGTCCAGAGTAGAGGCTTCCACAAGGGTTTGTCCGCCTGCCTCTTTAAATTTCAAAAGTTCCGAGTAAGATTTATAATAATCATTTAATTCCAGATCTCTGTCTTTTTGATGTGCAGGAGGAACTGCAATCAGATGCTCATGCGTATATGTAAAGCCAAGTTTCTCCCTTTCGATATCTCCCAGAATTGTTCTTATTTTTTTCATTTATATTTCCTCCTAAAATTATTTGATACCAAATATAAATCCTATAACCCTTATAATGACTACTACTATTATTGCATCTGTGGAAGCAAACCAGAGACCCTGTATGTTATATGAACTCAAATCCAGCAACGGGTAGGCAAGTGCTATAATAAGCGAAAACAGAAAACCTAAAAGAAAACCGGAAACTACAGCCCCTCTTCTTCCGCCTGTTGTATTACCAAAAACACCTGCTGCTCCGCCCATAAAGAAAAGACCAATAACACTCGGCAGTACAGTAACCGGCAGAAACTTTGATATAAATGTTACCAGTATTCCTCCTACCATGGCAGATAAAAAGCCTATAGTAACTGCAATAGGAGCATAAGAGTAAAAAATAGGAACATCAAGTGCCGGTTTTGCTCCCGGAACTATTTTATCCGAAAAACCTTTAAATGCAGGTACGATTTCACCAAGAAACATTCTGACTCCCTGTAATAATACCAGAATACCTGCAACAAAATTCAGGGCAGTCATAAGACTGAATGAAACCACAGAACTTTCACCTGTAATTTCTATAAGATTTTCTTTTCCTGCGAATATTGATGTTACAAGGTAAACGCAGACCATTACAATAGACATAAGAACTCCCATATCTTTCAAAAAGTCCAGTTTATTCGAAACTTTTACATCTTCCGAGGACTGCTCCTTATTACCCACAAGCCCTCCGAGATATCCGCAGAATGTAACAAGGGAACTTCCCCAAAAACCAAAGGCTACATTATCATTACCAGTAACCTTTCTAACCATAGGCTGTGATATAGCCGGGAAGAGAACCATTGATATTCCCTGTATTATTGAACCGAAAATTATAATCTGTATTCTTGAAAATCCCATTTGGTCAAATAAAATCGCCATTGTTCCCGCAAAGGAAAACATCATATGTCCTGTAAGAAAAATATATTTCCATTTAGTAAATTTTGCCAGAAGAATATTTATAATAAATGAAAAAAGCATGATTAAGGCAGTTTCAATACCAAGGAACTGCTGGACTGCCGCTACTAAAGAGTTATCTTCCGCTACTATTCCCGTAAAACCGAAAGCCGCTGTAAAAAGAGTGCTGAAAGGTATAAGGGCGCCTACTATAGCACCTGCCCCAACCTGTAGAATAAGAAAACCCAGTATAGTTTTTACCGTACCTTTTATACAGTCGGAAAAGCTTCTCTTAAGAGATAAAAGTCCTATGAATGCGATAATTCCCAGAACAAAAGCCGGATTTTTGAGGATACTGATTACATGATATAATAAAGATTCCATGATTCTAAAAACCTCCTTTTTAGATAGTGTTATATAATATTATAAATTTTGCAGTACGGGTATTACTTTTGCTTCGATTTCATCTTCGTCAAGCATATTGGTAATGCCGATAACGGGAATATCAGAATCTCTGATTTCCTTTGCTATCTCAGAAGAAGCTACTATCAGGTCAGCTTTTAATCCGTGTAATGATGAGAGATCTACAGCTTCCCCGGTAATACTCATATTATATTTTGTTCCGATTTTCTGTATACTCATAAGCAGCATAAGACTTGTACCAAATCCCATTCCGCAGACTGTTATTATTCTCATTATTTTCCCTCCTTCTCAGATAATAATTTCAGAAAGTCTTCTTTATTTTTCACCGTATAAAGGCTGTTTACAATATTTTTGTCAAATAAAATCTCACTTAGCGACTGGATAAGTTCTATGTGATTATCCCCGCTGGTACCCGCAATGGAAAAGACAAGAGTAACAGGATCATTTTCAGGATGTCCGAAATAAACCGGGTTTTTCAGGCGTATAAAGGAGATACCTGATTTTATGACGGAAGAATCAGGTCTTGCATGGGGAATTGCTATTCCGGGGGAAATAACCATATATGCCCCGATTTTTTCATAGCTGTTAAGCATTTCATCGATATAACCTTCCCGGACAGAACCGTTTTTCAATAAAAGATTTCCTCCGGCTCTGATAATATCTTCAGGATATTCTGCAATCATATCCAGCTCTATATTTTTTTCAGTAAAAAGTTCGTTTAATTTCATTTTTCTCACTCCGAATATTGTTCAATTAAATTGAAAAGCTCAATATTATTATTTATCTTTTCTAAACTTAATAAAAAATTTTTATTTTTTGCCAGCCCAAGAATAGAGGCAAGGCTGTTTAAATGTGCATTCTTCTCCAGTGCAGCCATAAAAAATATAAGGGAAACCTTTTTATTATTCGGGAAAGTAACAGGCTTTTTTATATAAAGTATGTTAATTCCGTTTTTATAAACATTTTTTGCCAGCTGTCCGTGTGGAATGGCTATTTTGTTACCTAAAACAAAGTATGCACCAAAAGTTTCCGTTACATTAATGATTTCTTCTATATATGAATTATTGATGTAACCGGACTGTAAAAGCTCGCTTCCGGCCAGAGAAATACTTTCTTTCCAGTCTTTTACACTTTCAGTATATTGAATTTTATCGGGTGAGATATAATCCATAAATTTATTTTCCTTCGCCGGATAAAGTGTTTCTTTATTAAAAATCTTTACAAGTTCATGGTTTAGACTTTCAGGGTTATGAATAGTCGCATATTTTTTGACAATTGTTACTATTTCATTTACAGATACTCTTATTTCATTGTTTTTTTTCTTAAATATATAGTTTTCTTCAAGGTTTTTTTGGTCCTCAATGGAAAAAAACGGAGTTATTTCAATAATTTTAGGTTTTTCAGGGTATAAAAGCCTGTTTTTCAGCTTAACAGTACTGATTATATAATCTATATTAGAAAGATCATAATTTGAAAGCTGAAAATAAGAAATTACACTTTCAATTTTTACGTGATAATTTTGTTCAAGATTGTCTTTTACAAGCATAGAAGTACCGTAACCGCCGTAGCAGACCAGAAGAATATTCTTATTATAATTACCGCTCTTATTTTTATTTCTCTCAATAGAAGCTAAAAAATGAAGTGTTAAAAGTGCTATTTCCGAATCTGATATTTCTTTACAGATTATGGAATTAAATTTGCTAAGAGATTTTTTTACCAGATAAAAAATATTAAAATGTTCCTCTACAGCTTTTATATGAATATCGCTGTTTATGGAAAAATTATTTTTCAATCTGTAAATAAGAGGTTTCATATGATTTAGAAGACCTTCGGCAAGCTGTTCGTCATGAAGGATATTATAGTCAATATCCTCATTGACCAAAGCGATCAGATCTTTAACAAAAATTTCGATTTCTATCCAGTTTTCTAAAACAGAAGTATTATATGAATAAGAAACAAAACCTAAAATATAATCTGTTAACTGTAGTTTTTCCACTTTACTGAATCTGATACCAAGGGAGCTTTCCAAAGATTCTGCCTGCTCAGTAATAATATGGTATTCTTCTATATTTTCGAGAAAATTTTCGTTTTTGATATCACATAAACTCCTATTTTCTTTTACTCTTAATATAGTGATTATAATGTAGGCAAATATAAATTCGTAAAAGGCATTATCAGTATTTTTAAAAATATTTATTATCTGCTGTATAAATTCTTTTACTGCATCAATATAAAGCGTACTTATTCTCTCTGAAAGATACGAATAAATAAGTTCGTTTTTTTCAGGGACAAAGTAGTATAGTGCGTTTATATCTTTGGAAAAACATTTTAACAAGTAATCTCTTGTATTTTTTTCAGAAGAAATAATGTTCTGACCTTCTAATATAACATTATTCATTCTAAATTCATCTTCTAACCCTAATAAATCATTTTTCACTGTTGCTCTGCTGATACCAAGCTTTTTTGCCGTCTGAGAAATATTAATAGAATTTTCGGCAAGAAATAAAAATTTGATAAAGCTGCTTCTGTTTTCCTTAGTTTCTTTTACAATATCTTTTAGTAAAGGAACATATTTTGTGTTGAAGAAGTTTTTATCAATTTTCAGAGTACCCATAGGAAGCTTTTGCACTCCAGGGACATTATTCATTTCCAGTATAAAATTAAAATTATCTATTTCGTATCTGACAGCACGTTCGCTTATATCAAGAGAGCGAGCAATTTCTTTGATGTTAGTCGGGTTATTATGGTACAAAAAATTAACAATTTTTAACAACCGGCTATTAATTTTCATATTATCTCACCCATTATAATGATAACCTATAATTCGATAAAAACAATTTAGAAGTTTTGAAAAGTATAATTACAAAAATTTACATCTGTTGATAAAAAGTACATAATCGATGAATTAATGCAGAAACAGAAGTATGATAAAAATGTATCTAAAAAAATACAAATTATAGTATAATAAGGTAACAAAAAAAATATAATAGGGAATAAAATAAAATCATAACTATATATAGACTCGGTGTAAAGAAAGAAAACTCTAATATTTAAAAAAAATAAAAAAATATTTGAAATATAAAAATAATTAATGAAAAATAATAAAAGAAAAACAGAGGAGACAGTAAGATAAGCAAGAAAAATCAATTTTTTTAGAAATGATAAAGTCAATAAAATCAGTACTTAGATAATGTGAAATAAAAAAAAACAAAAAAAATAAAAAAAAGTCGTTGACAAAACTTTTTAGATTTGATAGTATATTCCTTGTCAGCAGAAAAAATGCTAGGCAAAAGGACAATGAAAATAGAAGAAGAAGCAAACGCCAAGAAAGAAAAGATTAAAGGTAGTGGAAATAAATATTGAATGAAGAGTTTGA